>Ga0209702_10000725_pt1 | contig 68373 bp, 70 predicted proteins | sample FRY01_FD_187210 | JGI IMG/M metagenome (GOLD analysis project Ga0209702, IMG submission 187210) | Freshwater microbial communities from Lake Fryxell liftoff mats and glacier meltwater in Antarctica - FRY-01 (SPAdes) (version 2) | ecosystem: Environmental > Aquatic > Freshwater > Ice > Glacier... | reverse complement strand
TGCGTACTGCAGGCGGTATTCAACTGGAGTTGAATCTTCAATGGCTTTGCCGCCCATGGCGGCCATGGCGTCTAGCACCATTTGTCCCTGTGGATGTATTGGCATCAGAAATCCCCCGACCTGATTAGTTGTGTGAACTATAACTAGTTATTCAGTTGGCGTATCAGTTGGGACTGCCACTGGTTCTGTTTTTTTCTTTACAGGTGGTGTACCTATTGAGACTGATGTTTCGGCCCATTCTGGCCAACGTCGACGACTCACAATAGACAAAGTGCGCAAAAGCTTCATTGCCACTTCGTCTTCTTGTGCAGGTTTGGCGATGATGACACCATCTTTGATCATTCGATTGATGACCTCTTCGCCGAGTTCGGTACGAACGATGGTCAGTGTCCAGTTGTTGTCTTTGCCGATGCCGCCGGTTGCGATATCTGAATGTTCCGCAGCAAAATCAGGACAGGTTTTGCATCCTGTACGTGTCCATGCGTGACATTCTTTTAAGTTGATCTCATGGAATGAGCCATCCTTCATCCAGATTTGGAACGCACCCTTAATGTTCATCTTCACCATGTCTTCTTTTTTGAGGCCATATTTGGCTTCAAAAAGTTCTGGGAAGATTGAATCATCAAAAGTCTTTGAGCACAAGAGACCAATGTTGAATAGGAATGGCTTCGACATTTTTCCGGCTTTACGGTCCCACATCACTGGTGGAGAAGATGTTTGACAGCCCATCCCAACTAAGGCAAGACGTGACAGTCCTTTTTCTCTTGCTTGAGGAAGTGCGAGTGGATTCGCGCAGTAGGTGTAGCGACTTCCTGCAGTTGCTAGAACTTCTTCTTTGTTGGTGACAACTGTTGGCTTTGCTTTCCATTTGTCGTCGTCCTCAACGCCGCTAACAAGTGCGCCATCGATGTAGTCATTTTCGAGAAGCCAGATCAGCATGGCTGAAACAAATCCACCGTCTTGCCCTGTTTCGTGTGCGACAGGATCAGCAGCACGTGTCAGAAGAAGTTGACGCCAAATTCCTGCCATCTCATCTGGCTCGCGAATGCGGCCGAATAAATGCATGTCAGCAGATGTCTCCCATGTGCGAAAGCGAGGACATGCGCGCGTACAAGTAGTACAGCCCTTTTCGCCGTGAATGCAATTGTCAAGACCAAGTTCTTCTTCGATATGGAAGGGAATGTATTTCCCCTCTTCGTGTTCGTAGCCGATGACCTCGTGCGGGCAAGTGACAACACATCCTGCACAACCGGTGCATAGCCCAGTCGTAATTACCTCTGCATAGAGTTCTTTCCACTGCGCTGTCCAGCGAACGGCTTTGACGGGGGAGTCTGACGACATAGTCACAACTATGAGACTAGGGGCTAGATGGCGTCTTGACCCTGTTCGCCCGTGCGGATCCGAATGATCTGATCAACCGTTGTCACCCAGATTTTTCCATCGCCGATTTTTCCTGTGGACGCAGCATTTCTGATGATGTCAACAAGACGATCAACAGAGGAGTCGTCCACCACAAGCTCCACCTTTGCCTTTGGAATAAAATCGATTTGGTATTCGGTTCCTCTGTATGTTTCTGTATGTCCGCCTTGACGTCCAAAACCACGCACCTCGGACACAGTGATCCCCTGCGCGCCAGCGGCCTTTAGTGCTTCTTTAACATCGTCAAGTTTGAATGGCTTGATAATTGCTGTGACGAGTTTCATGATGTCATTCTGCCTTCTTCACGGGTTGTTGTGTTGTATTCATTATTGGTATGCGGCTTCTGCGTGCTGGCTTTGGTCGAGACCAACAAGTTCTGCTTCATTTGAGACTCGCAAGCCAATGGTCTTATCGAGTATCTGGGCGATGACGTAAGTTACAACAAACGAAAACGCGAGTGTTGCTCCGATTGCAATTACTTGGTCATTCATGAGACTCCATCCTCCGCCATTTAGTGCGCCATCAAAACCGAGCGAATTAATTTTTGTGTCCGCCAAAAGTCCAAGAAGTAATGCTCCAATAATTCCACCTACGAGGTGAACCGCGATCACATCAAGACTGTCATCAAATTTAAATTTGGTTTTCAGTACTAATGCGAGGTAGCAAACAATTCCTGCTACGAGACCAATAAGAATGGGTGATAGTCCGCCGACAAAACCCGCACATGGTGTGATTGCAACAAGGCCTGCAACAGCGCCAGATGCAGCGCCAAGTGTAGTTGCATGTCCTGCTCGTATTTTTTCAATGAGCAACCATGCCAGCATTCCACTCGCTGCTGAGAGGTGAGTATTGACGAGGGCTTGTGCTGCAAGTCCGTTTGCTGCAAGTGCAGAACCTGCATTAAATCCAAACCAACCAAACCACAAAATTCCGGTTCCCAAAATAGTTAACGGCAAGTTGTGTGGTGGCATTGCTTCTTTTGGCCAGCCGCGTCGATTGCCGAGCACGAGCACGACGGCGAGAGCAGCGGCACCTGCATTGATATGCACGACTGCACCACCTGCGAAATCAAGTGCTCCGCGCTTGAAAAGCCAGCCATTGGGGCTAAACACCCAATGTGCAACGGTGGGGTAGACAACAACAGCCCATACCCCGATCAATATGGCGTAGGCGCTGAACTTCAGTCGATCAGCGGTTGCACCGGTGATCAACGCTGGAGTGATCACGGCAAACATCATTTGGTAGCCGAAAAATGCAAGGACTGGGATGGCCAACGCAAATTCACCGGTGTAGCCAGGCAGCGCTCCTAATGAGGAAATATCTTTCATCATGGCGAAATCAAAGTTGCCGAAGTATCTGCCGCTACCGCCAAAGGCAAGACTGAATCCAACCAGTGCCCACAAAATACTGATGAGACCCATTGCGAATATGTTTTGCATAAGCATGCCAAGAATATTTTTCGACCGAACCATACCTCCATAGAAAAATGCAAGTCCAGGGGTCATGAACGCGACAAGGGCTGCAGATATCAGTACCCAAGCGGTTGCGCCGGTGTCGATTGTGGTTGCGCTAAAGATCATCGTGTTTCTCTTTCCAGTGGAATGATAAAACACTAGAAATCAACTGTTTCAGGAATGTTTCATAACGGTGAAGCCTGAGAAATACGAATGACCCGGGTCAGGCACACCTCGTTGTGTGCCTGACCCGGGTCATTCGCGTTTGGGGGAAACTGATGTCTTAGTTGGCGTTGTAGCCAGCAAACCCATGTTCGTGAACGTCGAGACCTTCGATCTCTTCCTGCTCGTCAACTCGCAGACCAATGGTGGCCTTGACAGTTGCAAACAGAATGCTTGAAACCACCAGAACGAAAGTAGCAATGGCTGCTACTCCAATGATCTGGCTGACCAGCTGGTCTGTTCCTCCGCCGTAGAAGAGGCCCTTTTTCACAACACCTTCGGCCTCGACAGCGGAGAAGAGGCCCACAGCAATGGTGCCAAAAGCACCGCACACGCCATGCACACTTACTGCACCTATTGGGTCGTCGATGCGAATCTTGTCAAAGAAGTTCACCGAGTACACCACGAGCACTCCGGCAACCAGACCAATAACGATTGCTCCGAGTCCGTTAACAACCCATGCGCCGGCCGTTACACCAACAAGGCCAGCCAGAAGACCGTTACCAGTCATAGCCACATCAGGTTTACCTGATTTCAACCACGTGAGAATCATGGTGGCCACAGCTCCTGCTGAAGCTGCAAGTGCAGTATTCACTGCGATTTTCCCCACAACAACGTCTGCTGCAAGCCATGACCCGGCGTTGAATCCAAACCAGCCAATCAACAAGATGAAGGAACCGAGAATGGCAAACGGAATCGAGTGACCAGGTATTGCACGTGGCTTGCCATCTGCGCCGTAGCGACCAATGCGGGCTCCCACGAAGTAGGCACCAACTGCAGCTGCTATTCCACCTGTCATGTGGACAATTGATGAGCCTGCAAAGTCATGGAACGGTGTATCGAGCTGGAATAACCAACCGCCGCCCCATTGCCAGCGAACAACAATCGGGTAGATAATGGCTGAGATCACTGCGCTATAGATGGCGTACGACCGAAACTTGGTTCTTTCAGCCATGGCACCAGACACAATGGTCGCTGCAGTTGCTGCAAACGCCGCCTGGAATATGAAGAACACGAACTTGTCGAGCGTGCCGTACGTGAAGACGCCATCTCCGGAGAGGAACCAACCATCTCCACCAATGAACTGACCAAGACCGGTGAACTTCCCACCAAATGCTATGGCGTAACCCACGGCAAAGAAAACGAGCACACCAATGCAGAAGTCCATCATGTTCTTCATGAAGATGTTTGCTACGTTTTTGCGACGAGTGAGACCTGCCTCAACAAGAGCGAAACCTGCCTGCATTAAAATTACGAGGACCGCTGCGATGAGGACCCAAATGTTGTCCAGGGTTGCCTGGACTGATTCGATTGTTACTTTAGACAGCATCAGTGCCCTCTTCTCCTGTTCGAATTCTTATAATTCTGTTTATTTCGGTGATCCAGATTTTTCCGTCACCGATTTTGCCGGTTGCTGCTGCTGTACTGATTGTGTCGACAACGCTGTCGACTTGGGAGTCGTCTACGACGAGGTCCACTCTTACCTTTGGCACGAAGTCAATCTCATACTCACTTCCGCGGTAAGTCTCGGTGTGGCCGCCTTGACGGCCGAACCCCTTAACTTCCGACACGGTCATGCCTTGTACGCCGATTGACTTCAGTGCATCTTTCACATCGTCGAGCTTGAAAGGCTTGACAATTGCTGTGATCAATTTCACTGATCTTCTCCTTCGTTGGTAGTCACCAAGATGACTGGTCAAAAGTTGCTGATGCAACTCATAGCACCATAGATAGAAGAAGTTTCACAACTGTCGCCCCAATGTTTCGGGGGTGTGGCAAGTTCGTCTTATTGTGAACGCTGTGTAAACCAGCTGAGGTTATGACAGCAAGTCAATGACCTTTGCTAAGGATTGTGCGCTAATTTTTCGGCTGTGCCGTGTTGATACTTCGAATCGATCAATCGCGTTGCCGTTATTAGTAGCAATTCTGGCGTGATGAACGTTGATGTGTGACCGCGCGAATGCTGTGGCGACGGCCTGGACCAAGCCGTGTTGATCCACCCCAGAAACCGAGACAACACTGTGCCAAGGATGGGCGTCGTTATCAAGGGTTATAAGTAGTCCAGGCGCTGAACTCTGAATCAACCGCCGCGATGGTTCGAGCCTACGTTTGAGGCGCGACTCGATCTCGTAAGCGAGTTGCACTGCATTTGGTTTGGATAAGGAACGGACCACAAACGAGTCGAGTACCGCACCATCTGGCCATGTCGCTAAATCGGCCGTGATGATGTGGAGCCCACGTTCTGCTAGCACCGCAGAAATTCTGGCGAGTAAACCACGCATGTCTTTCGTTGCGATGTCAATCTCCCACGTATCGGGAATAGATGTCTCGTGGACACTGACCCGTACGGTATGTGCTCGCGGTGCTGGATCGACAAGACTCGCGTGTCGAACTAGTACTTCTGGAGAGTGGGCCAGAATGTAGATGGCTGCTGCATGCGAGAGCCGGTCAATCACTAATGGGTTATCAGTGAGAGCGATTGCTTCGCGGCGTCTGATTGACTCGAGCGAACCTTCGAGACCCTCGACGAGCTCTGGATGGGCGAGTAATCCCTGCACCGATGTTGTGATATCTAATAGGACCGAATATTGCCATTCTTTTAACGAGCCGGAAGCCTCGGTGAGCATTCGGCATTTTTCCACCATGAGTGGTGTTCCAAGGAAGTCTGCAACTTGGGCAAGCACTCGCGAATTGGGTTCTGGTGGCTCTGATGTAGCAGCAGAATAGAGCAACGCTGAAGCAGACAAAAGTGCGCGTGTCTCACCAAGTGTTAGTTCGGGTAGCCGAAGGGCACTCAGTGATTCGATGATGCCAGTGGTAGCACCAAGATCTGTGACGAAAGCGGCCAGAAGTAGAGAGCAATTCTCGACGGTGACTTGAGAGACTCTGGAACGAAGTGCTTCGACTGTGGGAAATTGAGCAACATGAGTGGGGTCGAGCTCGTAAGAGTCTGCTCGCTTTTTATGTAGAGAATTAGCAACGTTCGGTAATGCCCGTTCTGTAATTCCAACAAGCTCCAAGAATCGCCATGAGCGACCATTTCCGCGCATCAAAATGTCAAGAAGCAACTGAGTCGTTTCGCTGTCCCATGCGACAATGAGATGTCGTCTTTTTTGAAATAAATCAAATAGTTCTTCTGTCGGTTGAGCGTGAGTCGCAAGCAGCGCAGTTTGTAATGCAAGACAAAGAGTCAGGTCGCTAGGCGGGACTCCTGCAGTCTCGATCTTGTCAGCATTAAGTCGGATCCATCCACCTGGTGGTTCTGTTGTTGTTAAATCACTGTCTACAAACACATTGTCATCAATGGTGGACGAGAGGCGCCAACGCAAGAGTGGTCGGAGTAGGCCGGAGAACATTCACCTATCTAATCTGATCGTGGCATCAAAGAAGAAGTCAATTCGGCGCCTTCCAATGTCAGCATCCATCCTCGGCTTCGAACGGTCAAAATTGAATCATTGCCAAGGATCTTTCGAAGTGTCACGATGGACGCGTCCGGGCGTCTGGTTGAACTGGAATCAAGTCCGCTGCGGCGAAGGATGGTCTCGCGACTAATTACCCTGCCGCGGTGCTCTAGCAAGATGCTCAAGACCGCTAGATCGGTTGCTGAGAGGTGATGGCTATTGTGTTTTGAAGGTGCGGAGCCTGTCATAGGTTTCGAAGCGTAGGGTGCCAAGTTTTCGGGGATGTCAGGTCAATATGAATGGTGTGTAAATGGACACACTGACTGGATGAGTCAATTAGCGTTAGTTTCCGACAGAATAAGAACTTATGGAACTTGCATATGCCCCCGAAGATGAACTATTTCGCTCAGAAATCCGTACATGGCTTTTAGATAACCTTCCCAAAGGATGGTTTGAGCCTGGTTTCGAGATGAGTGCGGATGAACGAAAGAAGTTCAACGAAACATGGCCGACCACATTGTTTGAAGGTGGATGGATCTGTGCGACATGGCCGAAGGAATACGGCGGCAAAGGGCTGAGCACGATGCAAGGCGTGGTTCTCTCAGAAGAATTTGCACAAGCAAAGGCGCCAATGCGTGGAGACTTTTTTGGCGACACTCTTGTAGGGCCAACTTTGTTGCAATGGGGAACAGAAGAGCAGAAAAAGGAATTTCTTCCGCAGATTCTCAATGGTTCGATGCGCTGGTGTCAGGGATTTTCTGAGCCAAACAGTGGCAGTGACCTAGCAAGCTTGAAGACAACTGCAGTGCTCGATGGAGATGAGTGGATTATTAATGGTCAAAAAGTATGGACCACTCAAGGTCATCATGCTGACTATTGCTTCTTGCTCACTCGCACAGATCCCGATGCAACAAAGCACAAAGGAATTTCCTATTTGTTGGTGCCAATGCGCCAACCTGGGGTGGAAGTGCGCGGAATTACGCAGCCAGACGGTACGGCAGAGTTCTGCGAGGTGTTTTTCGACAATGCACGTTGTCCGAAAGACAATGTTGTCGGTGGTGTCAATAACGGATGGATTGTCACTAACTCGACCCTTGCATTTGAACGTGGCATGAGTGCCACAACTGGCTACAGACGATTCGAAGCAGAGTTCTTTGCCATGCGAAATGCTGCTCGCGCAAACGGATCAATCAATGATCCGCAGATCCGTCAACGCTTGATGACGTATTACACAAAGATTCAAATTTTGCGTATTAACGGTTTGCGCTCGCTATCAGCCACGCTCACAAAATCGAAGGATCCCGGCATCGCAGCACTTGGAGCAACCAACAAAATGTTCTGGTCAGAAATGCATCAGCGAGCTATGGAACTGGCACTCGATATTGGTGGAGCAAATTCGATGCTCATTGATTATCAGCCAAGCGATGGCAGTTGGCCTGGAACGTCGCGCGATAAGCGTCGTGAGGGTTACCCCGTCAGTGGCATGATGTCGTCTTTTTTCTTCTCTCGTTCAGAAACAATTTGGGGTGGAACAAGTCAGATTCAGCGCAATATCGTTGGTGAGCGTGTTCTTGGACTTCCAAAAGAGCCACAGATCAAGTAGCGATGTATTCGCGGGGAGAGTTGAAAGTACCGTTTGGAACTTTGACGATCATCGCGTCTGACAGCGGGCTTAGATATGTGATGTTTGACCAAGACGCTCATCCCAAACATCTTCACGAACTTGAGATCAAAGATGACCCCGATCATCCACTGCTAAAAGTCGCGACAACTCAACTGCGTGAGTACTTCGCGGGGACCCGTACCAAGTTTGATTTACTACTAGATCTACATGGAACAGAATTTCAAATTGCAGCCTGGAAATCATTAGCCGATGTTCCTTTTGGCAGTACTCGTTCGTATGGTGAGCAAGCAGCATCCATCGGCAGGCCAAAGGCAGTGCGCGCCATTGGCTCAGCGAATGGGCGTAACCCAGTAGCGATCGTTCTTCCGTGTCATCGCATTATTGGGGCGGATGGTTCACTAACGGGTTTTGGTGGGGGGCTTCCCGTGAAAAGATGGCTCCTAGAACATGAATTGGGTGTGATTGCTAGGGCAACACGCTAATTATCTACAGTGTGTTCATGAATATTGCGTCGAAAATTTTACAAGTATTGCTGATCATCGTGTGTGTTGGTTCAGCGGTCGGATACTTTCGTAAACCCCAAAAGTTGCTTGATTCAATGGCCATCTTGAAGATTCCTGCCGAGCGATTGTCCTTACTTGGTGGTATCAAAATTATCGCTGCAGCAGGACTAATTCTTGGCTTTTCTTCAGTACGAATGGCTGTGTTGACTGGTGTTTGTTTGGTGATTTATTTTGCTATCGCAACTGGGACACACACGCGAGTAAAAGATTCAGTGAAGAACACTTTTCCAGCTTTTGCGTTACTCGTTATGTCGATACTTTTTACAATTACAACAATCGCTAAATAGTTAGAACTTGCCCCAGTCGTCAATGGGGCGTCCAAGTTTCTTTAAGCGAACTTGGACTGATAACGGAATCTCAATCGGTTTACCGTTTTTAATATCGGCAACCATGTCGCCATCTTCTGCCCACATATGGCATGTATTGAGGTTCATTGCATAGCCTCTCTGGCGTTGTTCAGCGGTTTGTTCACTGGAACGATCTTGCATTGCCGAGGCTGAACCAATGCGCATTGACCAACCGCTTTGAATTGCAACTGGTGCCATTGCTGCAAGTAGTGCACCGATATGAGTGCAACCGCGGGGCCCTCCAAAAAGGTCCTTTACTTTTGCATTGAATCCTCGAGTTATGGACAGTCCAACAAGTTTTTGGTAATCGGGAGTGATATCGGTGCAATGTGTGTGTGGTCGTTCGTGGAAATCAACCTTCACTTGCTGAATTTCAAACATGGGGTATGAGACGTAGAGGTCAACCACCATATGGTGCATCCACAGTGGCTCAGGATCATCAGCCAGGTAGAGGCCATCCGGCTTTTCATCGATGACAACACCTCGTAACAGAAATAGATCATCTGAAAGCTTGTAGGAATGAACTTCGTACATTCGTGTGTGAATAAGGTGCGCACCTTCGGGGGCGGGGGGCATGAAGTCAGGGCGTATCATATTATTAATTGTGTCAGATGTAAGTCTTGCCTTACGACTTGGAAATCAATTTGTCCTGTATCCATAGTAAAAAATACGTGACTATATTTACACAACTTTTATTGATGTGAATGATGACTTTTGGATCAAAAGTGTTTATGGTAAACAACAGGCGCAATGAAGCGCCGATGAAAGAAAGACAAAGAATGTCTACTGAATCAGCGAAGAGTTCCATCGCCCAAAATCGAAACTTTATATATGGGATCGCAATGGCTGCAATCATCGCAATGGTGTGAGCCATCGGGGCGATCGGTATTGCATCGACATCAGGCGGCGGTGGTGGTGGAACCACTACGAGCGGTACAACAACGGTTGAAGTCACACTGACAGAGTTTGGAATCACGATGAGTCCATCGTCGGTTCCTGCTGGAAATGTGGTACTCAAGATTCTCAACTCTGGGTTCATGGATCACGACGTTGTCGTGTCAGCTCTCAACAAGCACACTCCTATAATTCCAGATGGTGGACGCGTATCGCTCGAGTTGGGAAAGGTTTCTTCCCCAGTTGAGCTCATCTGTGGCATTTCTGGGCACAAAGAATCTGGAATGAAAGCAACATTGGGTGTCGGGGCTGCATCTGCCACAACAGACACCACTCCGATGACCAATGAGCAAATGGATCATATAATGGACGAAGTTGCCTTGAAATTCCCAGCCAAAACTGCTGGTCTTGGTAATCAAGAACTTGAACCAACAATGTCTGCCGATGGATTCAAAGTATTCAACCTCACATCAAAAGTCATCGATTGGGAAATTGAGCCAGGCAAGATTGTCAAGGGCTGGGCCTATAACGAGCAGATTCCTGGACCAGTTATGCGGGCAAATGTTGGCGACAAAGTGCGGATCATCTTGAAGAACGAGCTCGCTGAGTCAACCGCGTTGCATTTGCACGGTATGCGTATACCAAACTCGATGGACGGCGTGCCTCCCTATACACAAAAGTCAATTCTTCCTGGTGCATCGTTTACGTACGAGTTCACAGCGCTTGAACCAGCAGTTGGTATGTACCACTCTCACCACAATGCTTCGGTGCAGGTTCCTAACGGACTTGCAGGTGCGTTCATCATTGGTGACTGGAAGACAGCTGCAATGAAAGCCGCCGGCAACCGCGTTAAGGATGCAAACGGCAAGGCTGAACAAGAGGTGGTGATGGTATTAAATGATGCCGGAACTATCGGATTGGCACTGAATGGTAAGTCGTTCCCTGCAACAACTCCTTATGTCATGAAAGTCGGCGAGTCTATGGTTGTTCACTATTACAACGAAGGCCTGATGTCTCACCCGATGCACATGCATCAGCCTTCTGGATTAGTGGTGGCCATTGATGGCAATATCCTTGAGAGTCCATACTTTGCAGACACGATCCCTATTGATCCTGGCCAACGCATCACTGTGGTGTATACAATGCTTGATCCTGGTGTATGGGCCTGGCACTGCCACATCCTTAGTCATGTCGAAACTTCAACGGGCATGAAGTACATGGTGACTGCCGTTATTGTGAAGTAATTCCCTTAAAAAAGAGCCTCGAGGATGTAATCCTTCGAGGCTCTTTTTTTATATCTCGTGAAGCGCCGCCACATTCGGGCAGAATGTTATTAATGACTCTTAAAGAAATACTTAAAACTGATCTAATCGTGGCCATGAAAGCTGGTGATGATTTGGTGAAATCCACATTGCGAATGGCGCTAGCAGCAATTATGAATGCTGAAGTTGCTGGTAGCCAAGCAGTTGAACTTTCCAACGAGCAAATGATTGCAGTCGTGCAAAGTGAAGCGAAAAAGCGCTTGGAGTCTGCTGAGATTTACGAACAAAATGACCGCCCCGATGCGGCTACGAAAGAACGTGCAGAAGCTGCAGTTCTTGCCTCGTATTTGCCAGCAGCGATGAGCGACGAGGAATTAGTCGCTGTAGTCGCACAAGAAGTTGCTGCAGCAGCAGCTGCAGGAAACCAAGGGGTTAAGGCGATGGGGTTGGTGGTCAAGGCGGTCCGCGGTCGTGTTGGCTCATCGGCTGATGGCTCAAAGATTGCAGCCTTGGTAAAAGATGCGCTCGGCTGATGACTGAGGCATTGGGACGACAACCTGAAGTAGCAGTTCTGTCGGATGCAATGACCCGTGTCGTACAGTCGCTGAGGCGTATCATGAAGTCTATTTATTTTGTAGATCCTGCCCATTCCGATACTGCGTTGGCTGAGGCTGCAGAAACTTTGGCGGCCTCGATTGAGTCGGCTGGCACAATGAAACTGCGCCAAACCCAAACTGAACGTCATACCCGCAATCCGCTGTCGGGTTCTCTTAATCCAATGGCTCCACCAGTCAGTTTTGAGTATCACGCAGACAAAGTTGTCAGTCACGTCAACTTTCATGAGGGCTACCAGGGTCCGCCGAGTTGCGTGCACGGTGGATATGTGGCTGCACTACTAGACGAGGTATTGGGGCGAACGCGACATCTCACGGCGCGAAACTGCGTCACAGGCTCGCTTGCCGTGACGTATCGCAAGCCAACACCACTGAATACAGATCTCGTTGTGGAAGCGCGAATCGTGGAGTTATTTGATCGAAAAATGCGAGTAACTGGGGAGATCACCCATGATGGGGTTGTGACGGCGAGCGCAGAGGCGATATTTGTGTTCCTTGATGTTGAAAAATTCAATGCACTCGTTTCGAAGGCTCGCGACGCATCTCGCTAGGGCTACTTTTGTAGGCACACCAAAATGGAGGCCTTATGTCCAACGAACTGATCATTGATTCTTTACAGCGTCGCTTTCGGGCATTGTTCTCGCTGTATGAGGATGCGACCGCAACGATGACCCTTGAACAGGTCAACCATCGTGAGAAAGAACGTGTGATGCCAATTGCATTCTCTTTGTTCCATTACGTCAACATGATTGATGCATCAATGATGATGCTGACGGGTGAGATGTTTTTGTGCAATGACGAAATTCTTGATGCAATTAGTCCGGCAATTCGAGATCACGGTAAGCACCGAACAGTTGACGAGATGGATGTTCAACAAATCGGTAACTACGAAGCATTTATTGATTACATGAACAAAGTATTTGCCCGCATTGAGACATGGTTGACAACGTTGAAGCCTGAAGATCTCGATCGACTTGTTATCCCTCGACCTTTTGGGCCACAGGTTGCCAGTACGTTTTCTGCTCGAGTGGCAGGACCAGAAGGCATCACGGTCCTCGATGGTGTGGAATGTTGGCTATATCAACATGGTCTTCGCCATATGGGCGAGATTGAACTGGCCCGCAGTTTTGTTGGTCTGCAGGGTATGACTTCGTAATTGATCGAATTGGCGCCCACGGCAGGAATTGAACCTGCGACCCCTTCCTCCGGAGGGAAGTGCTCTATCCGCTGAGCTACGTGAGCGTGACATGATTGCTCGCACGCACCTCTAATCTACAACGAACCTCTAAAGGAACCCTTCGCCGCTCGTCTGACAAGGCAGAATGGTTGTCCATGGCTGATCCAATTATTTCGATAGCAGAGCGCTTAGCGTCTGCCTTTGCCGCTGTCGCCGGCACAGAATGTGACGCTGTTGTGCGCCCTAGCGAAAGGGCCGATGCTCAAGCCAATGGTGCCCTAGGGCTTGCCAAGATCATCGGGTTAACCCCCCGCGAAGTAGCCCAAAAGGTGCTCGATGTGGCAGGGGACTTGTCCGATGTGTTGGCTTCAACGCAAATTGCAGGCCCTGGTTTCATAAATCTTGTCTTTGCCGATGAGTTCATCGCTCAGGAGTTAGCAGTTGCAATGCGCGACGTGCGTCTTGGAGTGAGAGCAACAACTGATCCTCACACGTTTGCCGTTGACTATTCGGCACCTAACGTTGCAAAAGAAATGCATGTTGGCCATCTGCGATCCACAGTGATTGGTGATTCCATCGTTCGAGCCCTTGGATTTGTGGGGCACACCGTGGTGCGCGAAAACCATATTGGAGATTGGGGTACTCCGTTTGGAATGTTGATCGAACATCTCGTTGATATAGGTGAAGAAAATGCTGCCCATGAACTTGGGGTGGGCGATCTGGATGGATTTTACAAAGAGGCACGCCGCAAGTTTGAGTCGTCCGACGATTTCAAAGATCGTGCACGCAATCGAGTAGTGATGTTGCAGGGAGGAGATGAACATACGTTGAAGCTGTGGCGCACACTTGTTGCAGAAAGCACTCGTTATTTCAATACGGTGTATTCCCAATTAGATGTGTTGCTCACTGATGATGATCTAATGGGCGAGAGTGCGTATAACGATTTGCTTCCACAAGTAGTGGATCGTCTGGTTGTTGCCGGGTTACTCGTGGAAAGCGATGGGGCTGAGGTGGTCTTTCCAGATGGATTCACCAATCGCGACAACGAACCGTTGCCATTAATTATCCGAAAGGGCGATGGTGGCTACAACTATGCAACCACTGATCTGGCATGTGTGATTGATCGAGTCGAGCGTGTTGGTGCCCGAACGTTGCTCTATGTCGTTGGTGCCCCGCAAGCACAACATCTGCAGATGGTTGAAGCGGTCGCTCGTAAGGCCGGTTGGCTACCAGAGGGCTACACAATGAATCATGTGTCGTTCGGAAGCGTTCTTGGTTCTGATCGAAAAATGCTGAAGAGTCGCGCCGGCGACACGGTGAAACTTACTGCATTGCTCCAAGAAGCAGTAGAGCGCGCAGATACAGCAGTGACTGCCAAGAATCCAGATATGTCGGCGGGTGATCGTGCCCAAGTTGCACAGATGATTGGTATCGGTGCTGTTAAGTATTCTGATCTCAGTTCTGATCGGATCAAAGATTATGTTTTTGATTGGGATCGGATGCTTTCGTTTGAAGGTAATACCGCCCCATATCTTCAGTATGCGCACGCCCGTATCTGCAGTATTTTTCGTCGAGCAGATGTTGAACGAAAGAGTGTTCGCGGGCAAGTTTCTACTCTTGCTGATCCACGCGAACGAGCCTTGGCAATGCGTCTCTTGCGTTTTGATACTGCAGTGTGGGAAATGATTGATGCATTAGCCCCTCACAAAATCTGTACGTATCTGTTCGATCTTGCTCAAGATTTCACCTCTTTCTATGAACATTGTTCTGTCCTAAAAGCAGATTCCGATGTGATTCGCGATTCACGTTTGGCTTTGTGTGATGCAACTGCATTGGTGATGTCGCAAGGTTTGTCGTTGCTTGGAATTCGCGCCCCGGAGCAAATGTGAGCGCGATAAATTTCCGCCTATTGCCAACGTCGGCCACGGTGTCGGCTGATGGTGTGCTGAGCATCGGTGGAGTTCCTGTCCCAGAACTTGCTGCGCAGTACGGAACACCGTTATTTGTTTATGACGAACAACATTTGCGGAATCAATGTCGCGCAGCCGTTGACGCCTTTGGGGCAGACCGTGTTATTTATGCAACTAAAGCTTTTTTGTGTAGCGCAATGGCTCGCTTGGCGAATGAAGAAGGCCTCCTGCTCGATGTAGCAACAGACGGGGAACTGCATGCTGTTCTTCACGCTGGTGTCTCAGCAAATCGTTGTGTGATGCATGGCAACAACAAGAGCATCGGTGAGTTACGAGATGCAATTACGGCGGGCGTGCGACACATAGTGGTAGACAGTTTTGACGAACTGGACAAACTAGACGAACTGAATGCTGAAGGATTTTCTGCGCCACGAGTACAACTTCGGATTACGCCTGGAGTGCACGTGCACACGCACGAGTATGTCGCCACAGGGCAAGACGATTCAAAGTTTGGTTTCAACCTGAATAATGGTGATGCACATCGCGCAATTGAGCGTGCCCGAAATGCTCGGTCTGTTGAACTTGTTGGAATCCATTGCCATGTCGGATCAAATGTGACCGTTGTCGAAAATTTTGAGTTAGCCAGCGCAGTCATGGTTGAGTTGTTTGCTTCAACCAACTTGCCAGAACTCACTCTTGGTGGTGGTCTTGGTGTTGCGTACACCGAAAATGAACATGCCCCAACGATGACACAATGGTCAGACGTTGTGAAGCAAGCAACTGAGTCATTACCACCGAACACTGTGGTAATGGTTGAGCCAGGGCGCAGTATTGTTGCAACTGCTGGGGTAACCGTTTACACAGTCGGCACTGTCAAACCAATTGATGGTATTCGTACGTATGTATCGGTAGATGGTGGAATGAGCGACAACCCGCGACCTGTTTTGTACGACAGCGAATATGAGGTTTTTGATCCATCGCGAACGACCGCAGATCGAACCGCTCGCGCTCGATTGGTCGGGAAACATTGTGAGTCGGGAGACATTCTAATTTTTGATGCTGCACTGCCAGAGGGTGTCGCAGTTGGCGATTTGTTGGTGACACCAGTAACGGGTGCTTATGGCTATTCAATGGCAAGCAACTACAACAAGGTTCCCCGCCCCGCTGTGGTGTTTGTATCCAATGGGTCATCTCGAGTTGTTGTGCGCCGTGAAACATTCGACGATTTAACCAGACTCGACCAGTAGACCGAGCGATATTTATTCTGTATGGTGTCAATACAGCAAGGGGGTAGCGCCGTGATTCAATTGGATTCTTGCCCAGTATGTGGCGGCCCCTTAATCGATAGTGGCGATTCAGATATTCGATGTATCAATTTCGGAAAGGGATTGAAAGAGTTTGTTGATTATCTCGGCGATGAAGAGATTGTGCTGGCCGAAGAGTTTGTCGGTGAAAACGCAGATGGTTCTGGCGCAGAAGATGATTCGGATTGGTAATACATCCCAGCAAACCGCGCGATACCTGTTCTGTATGGTGTCAATATAGAAGGGGGTAGCACCGTGATTCAGTTAGATTCTTGCCCAGATTGTGGCGGTCCCTTAATCAATGCTGGCGGCGGTGGCACAATAATCATTGGTGGCAACGCTGATATTCGCTGCGTCAATTGCGGAATGGGATTGGAAGAGATTGTTGATTATCTCGGCGATGACGTGGACTTTCTCATTGACGAAGAGATTGTGCTGACCGATGAGTTTGTCGGGGAATATGGGGACATTCTTGAACTGGGCTATGACGGCGGGGATGGTTCTGGCGCAGAAGATGATTCGGGTTGGTAATCCATCCCCGTGGAGCCAGTTGCCTCCAATAGGCTGAAGTTCATGGCAACAGTCCCCGCTCCCTCGTCAGTTGTGCGCATTGGCGTGCTTGGTTGCGGCAATGTTGGAGCCGCCTTCATTCAACTGGTTGAACGCCAAGCCGACATGATTGAGGCTCGCACCGGAATCCGGCTGCAAGTAGTTCGAGTAGCTGTGCGCAATGTCAGCCGTGATCGTGAGGTGGCTGTGCCAGAGGGTGTTCTCACCCGTGATGCCCATGCAGTGGTACAAGACCCCACAATTGATCTCATTGTTGAAGTGATTGGTGGTATTGAACCTGCGCGTGAACTGATTTCAGCTGCACTTGCAAATGGAAAGCCAGTTGTCACTGCAAACAAAGAACTTCTTGCCAATGTTGGTCATGAACTGTGGGCTCAGTCAGACTCTGCTGGCGTCGACTTGTTGTTTGAAGCAGCGGTTGCTGGTGGAATCCCGCTTATTCGTGCATTGCGTGAGTCGTTGCGTGGCGAGCCGATTACCCGTGTGATGGGAATTGTTAACGGCACAACAAACTTTATTCTCACCAAAATGACAGATGAAGGTGCTGACTATTCTGCGGCGCTCAGCGAAGCTCAACGACTTGGTTTTGCTGAACGAGATCCGACTGCCGATGTTGAGGGTTTTGATGCAGCAGCGAAAGCAGCGATCATTGCCAGCATTGCTTTTGGTTGTCGAGTTGTTGCTGGAGATGTGTACCACGAAGGAATCAGTGATATCAGTGCCGCCGATATTGCGATTGCTCGTCGTCTTGGGTACGTGGTGAAACTTCTTGCAATTGCCGAGAAGAATAAAGTAAATAATACGGTTGCAGTGCGCGTCCATCCTGCAATGGTTCCATTGTCGCACCCACTTGCAAGTGTTAGAGATTCGTACAATGCCGTGTTTGTAGAGGGTGACGCAGTGGGTTCTCTCATGTTTTATGGTCGTGGTGCTGGCGGAATGCCAACAGCCTCTGCAGTGCTCGGTGATGTCATCGATGCAGCAGTAAATCTACGTAAAGGTACTCACGGCACGATCGGATCCTTCGCTCGTATTCCTATAACTCCAATTGACGAAACATCATCGCAGTATCTCATTGGTCTCGATGTTGATGATAAGCCTGGCGTATTGCATGCCATCACGGGTGTTTTTGCTGCTCACGGAGTCAGTATTCGCGCAGCAGAGCAAGAGGGAATTGGTGAAGAAGCACGACTTGTGTTCGTTACTCACTGCGCTATTGAATCTGCTGTGCAGGCCTGTGTGCATGAATTCAAAGACATGCCTATCGTCAAGCGCACATCTGGTCTGATGCGCGTTATTGGCGAGTAGTTATTTTCGTTATGCGTTACGTCTCTACGCGTGGACAAGCTCCAGTTTTAGGTTTTTCAGATGTTGTTCTTGCCGGATTAGCAACTGACGGTGGTCTTTATGTGCCGCAGTCGTGGCCCCATTTCTCCGCTCCAAATACCTCAACATATGCAGAACTAGCAGCACAGGTATTTGCGCCGTTCATTGTGGAAGACATTGAGCAAGACACAATGCTGCGACTATGCCAAGAGGCCTATGCAACTTTTCGTCACCCAGATGTTGTGCCGCTGGTCAATCTTGAACCGGGTCATCAGTTAATGGAACTGTTCCACGGCCCGACGCTGGCTTTTAAAGATGTGGCGTTGCAGTTGCTCGGACGCTTGTTTGACCACATTTTGACTGCTCGTGGGGAGAAGGTCACCATTGTTGGAGCCACTAGTGGCGACACGGGAAGCGCTGCGATTGATGGAGTAAAAAACTGTAAGAACATCAACATTATTATTTTGTATCCAGCTGGTCGGGTGAGCGATGTTCAACGTCGACAAATGACAACGGTTGATTCCCCAAATGTCCACACGGTGGCAATCGACGGCACATTTGATGATTGCCAGGATCTTGTAAAGGCAATGTTTAATGACGCGCCGTTCCGTGAAAAACACAATCTGTCAGCGGTCAACAGCATCAACTGGGCGCGTGTAATGGCTCAAGTTGTGTACTACTTCGAAGCATCTCGCCGTATCGGGGGCACAATTGATGTCACCGTACCGACAGGAAACTTTGGCAATGTGCTGAGCGGATGGATTGCTAAGCAGATGGGTGCCAACATTCGCCACCTCGTCGTGGCATCGAATCAAAACGATATTCTCACTCGCTTCTTTGACTCCATGTCGATGACTACATCTGGTGTTCATCCCACATTGAGTCCAAGCATGGATATTCAGGTGTCATCAAATTTTGAACGCTTGTTGTTTGAAATGAATGATCGTGATGGAATTGTCACGGCACAGCAACTGTCTCGTTTTCGCGACAAGGGTTCGCTTGTCGTTGAGTCAGATCAATATGCACAATGGATTGCTCCAACATTTCGGGCGGCTCATGCGACTGATCACGACACACTTGCCACGATTCGTTCCGTATATGAAGCAACCGGAATGCAGATCGATCCGCACACTGCAGTCGGTGTTGCGGTTGCGCGAGAGTTTGTACAAGAGGGGATACCAATGGTCACCTTGGCAACTGCCCATCCTGCCAAGTTCCCCGACGCGGTAGAACGCGCAACAGGCGTGCGGCCTGCACTTCCTGCGCATCTCAATGATTTGTTTGATTTGCCAGAACGCACAGCACAAGTGGCAAATGACTTGGCCGCAGTTGAGTCGTTCGTTTCCTCGCACGCTTGGTAACTATTTGTCTGTGTGGCCCAGTTAGGCGGCGCAGTTTTCCTTCATGAACGCCGCGAAGCGAGTGGAAGCACTCGCGGTACTGGGTTCTGCTGAGATTTTCGCAAGTGTGTCGCGCACTTCTGGGATTTTGGCCATCTTCAGTAAGTCGTACTGATGAGTTTTGAAAACGTCGTTCATGTTATTCATGCTTTTGGTCATAATGGAAATATCATTCTTCACGACGTCTGGCGCATTTGCTTCTAACTGGGTGGCCAAATTGACCAATGCGGTCCATGAGGCTTGCATTTTTTTAGGATCATTCATCGCCGTTGGATCTTGGCCATGAGTCCCAGCAGATAGGTCCTCTAGTTTCTGGGCGATGGCACAAAACGATGCATATGTTGGTTGTGTGTTCGAAGACGATGTGCCACAACTACTGACAACTAGAACTATTGCAATGAGCACCCCCGCCGTAGCGTGCAGTCTTTTTGTCACTTCATTCCGAGCATTCTGAGTGAAAAGGTAAGTCCAGGAAGGATTTTCATAAATTGGACAGTATCACTGGACTAAATGAACTGATGGAGGTAGTTGCCACGAGGTTGGTTGGCGGCTAGGGTACATATTGCTCGGTTGTCCGAGCTCTCCCCGCCCAAATTTCTTGGGGGGTCGAGATGTAGTTGTGCTAGTTGACGACTGGTGCGCACAAATCCCCTAAATGCGATCGTAGAACGTTCGTACGAAAGTAGGAATCATGGCTGCTGAAGCCCTTGAAAAATCTGCCCTTGAAGCAAAAGATAAAGACCAGTTGATGGCGATCGCCGAGGCACTTGGTGTCAAGTCCACGTCTCGTGCAACCAAGGCTATTTTGGTCGCCAAAATTCTGGAAAAGACAGGCTCAACACCAGCACCAGCGCCTAAACCTCGCCCATCACGGTCTGAAGAATCCACTGATGACGACGAACGACAAGCACGAGCACCACGTGAAGAACGAGCACCTCGCCAAGAACGCGCGCCCCGTGAAGAGCGAGCACCACGTGAAGAACGCGCTGACGCCTTAGACCAGAAAGAAACTGGACAAGATGTTGTGTATGTCGGTGTTGACGGCGAGCCGCTAGCTGAATGGGAAATTGAACTTGCCCAACATGAAGGGCGTACAGGAGATCTAAAGGCTCAACAGGGTCCAAGTCGCCAAAGTCGCCAAAATCGTCCAGATCGCAGTGATCGTCCAGATCGTGGTCCTCGCCAGCAAGGCCAGCGCCAGCAGGGTCAAGGCAATCGCCAACAAGGCCAGCGTCAACAGGGTCAAGGCAACGATCAAAACCAACAAGGGGGCGACTGGGATAGTACTGCTGGACGTAACCGTCGACGTCGTCGCGGGCGTAATGGCCAAGATGAAGGCCCACAAGGTGATGATCGTTTTGAAACCCAGAATGAGCAAGGCGAAGTATTCAGTACTGAGCCAGTCAAGGTAGAGGGTTACCTCGACCTTCGTGATGAGGGCTATGGCTTCTTGCGTATTGGTGGCTATGTCCCCACCGCCGAAGATGCGTACATTCCAGTGAAACTGACTCGCCAATTTGGATTGCGCAAGGGTGATCATGTCACTGGCTTGTCACGACCTGCTGGTCGTAGTGAAAAAAATCCAGCCATGTTGGAGATTTACACGGTGAATGGATTGGATCCAGAAAAAGCTCGTCAGCGTCCTCGTTTTGAAGATCTCACGCCTTTGTTTCCCGATGAAAAATTGCGGATGGAAGATCCTCGTGATCCAACAAATATGACTGCACGAATCATTGACCTTATTGCCCCGATTGGTAAAGGCCAGCGAGGCATCATTGTGTCGCCGCCAAAGGCTGGTAAGACCACAGTCATGAAGACCATTGCTGCGTCAATTGAAAAGAATAATCCTGATGTTCGCCTCATTGTGTTGCTGATTGACGAACGTCCAGAAGAAGTGACTGATATGCGTCGCACAATCAAGGGTGAAGTTATTGCTTCAACGTTTGACCGGCCAAGTGACGAGCACACTCATCTTGCAGAAATGGTAATTGAAAAAGCAAAGCGTCGTGTTGAGATGGGTGAAGACGTAGTCATTATCCTCGATGGAATTACTCGTTTGGCTCGTGCCTACAACTTGTCGGCGCCGGCAACAGGACGAATCATGTCGGGTGGTATTGATGCTGGTGCTTTGTATCCGCCAAAGAAATTCTTTGGCTCTGCTCGCAACATTGAAGAAGGTGGCTCGCTCACCATCTTGGCAACTGCTCTTGTAGACACGAACAGTCGTATGGACGAAGCAATCTTTGAAGAGTTCAAAGGAACGGGCAATATGGAGTTGCGTCTTGACCGACGCATCGCAGAACGCCGAGTGTTTCCTGCTATCGATGTTGATGCCTCAAGTACCCGCCACGAGGAGCTGTTGTTCGAGCGCAAACAACTCCAATTGGTATGGAAACTGCGTCGTGTTCTTAGTGGATTGGCTCAGGACGGCAACCCCGCCCCAGGCCTGGAAATGCTGATGGACCGCCTAAAGACCTTTGCTACTAACGACGAGTTTTTGGCTGAGATCGCCAAAACGCCCGGCGCTTAGTTCCGATACACTCATATTTTCCATTTCGAGGAGACCACCGACATGAAGATCGACATACATCCCCAGTACGCAGAAGTACAAGTCAAGTGCTCATGTGGCAATACTTTTACGACCCGTAGCACCAAAGGCACAGCAATCAATCTTGAACTGTGCAACGAGTGCCACCCGTTCTTTACGGGTAAGCAAAAGCTTGTAGACACAGGTGGACGAGTTGAGCGCTTTAACAAGCGTTACGGTGCTCGTCAGAATGCACCTACGAAGGCCGAGTAATTGACGACCGACGTAGATCGTCGATCTCGACTTCTTTCAATCAAACTTCGCGCGCTTGTTCGCGAGCACCTCGGTCTTGCGACTGAGCCTGAAGGAACTACTGAGTCATTTGGCCTTGGTTCTGCATTTCTTACATCTGATGCTGTGTGGCTCATTGTCGATGGTGATGCTTCACGCGCATGTGGGCCGTGTCTTGCATGGGCGGCAACTCGGGGTGTGCCCATTCATCTATTAGTGGATCGTGACTCTGGAGTTCTTGCACGTCGCGTCGCTCTATTTGATATCAACGTGACGGTGTGGCAAATTAAAGATCGCGTTTTGTTGCCTACAGTTGCAGAACCACATCTAAAAAGTGTTGATGCGTTGCCTCAACACTTGTCGTTTGTTGAGTTGATTAATAGCTCTGGCGCTGAAGCAGTTGTTGAACACGGCGTAGTTGTTGGTGAAGTGCGTGGTCTCGAAATGTGTCGCGTCGTTGATGACATTGCCACTGGAGAAGCGCGACTTGAAGTGGGTATGGGAGCGCATGACCGTGAAGCTTTTCTCATGGTGCATGGAAACTTGCCAACAGAACAGGCGATGCGCAATGTAATTGGCGCAGTTGAGCCGTTACGTAGCGAAGGTGCAGACATGCATCCGCTGAATCAATTTGGTCGAGAACGGCTGTATCGCTGGAGAGCGATTCAGGATCCATCTTTAATTGGGTTCACTTCATTGGTGCAGACTGAACCGCCAGTAAAACGCACCAATGTAAAAGATGCCGTTCCGTGTGTTGCGGTGGGTGAGGCAGCAAATGGGAAATCGTCTGTTGCTGTATTTGTCCAAGGTATCGATCTTGATGTTGTGCCATTTGCGGTAGATGCAGCAGATCGACTTGGGATTGACTCAGTAACAATCGTTCTTCGGCAACGTGATGTCATTGCGTCAATTGAACGCTTGGCTGCACTTGCGTTTATCCCAGTTAATTTTGCTTATCTCACATCGTGACGGCCGTGTGGCGTAGTTTGTAGAACTGTGCTCTAGCCTTGTTCTCATGAATGGTCGTCTCGAATCAATTGAACGTGATTTCATGGAACTAGAAGACAGTTTGGGCTCTCCGGAAGTTTTGGGTGATCAAAACAAACTGCGAGATGCATCTCGCCGATACAAACATCTGACTCCTTTGATTGAGTGCATTCGCGAATTACGCAGTGCTCAAGGAGATGCACAAGCAGCCAAAGAACTGATGAATGAAACGTCAGGGGACGAACGCGATTCGTTCCGCGCAGAAGCAACTGCTGCAGATCTGCGAGTGGAAGAAATCGAAGAGCGGCTAAAAGTATTGATGCTTCCCCCAGATGCCAATGATGGCAAAAACGTTCTTATGGAGATTCGTGGAGCTGAGGGCGGGGAAGAAGCGAACTTGTTTGCCCATGACTTGTTAGAGATGTATCAAGGATTTGCAGGACTCCGCGGTTGGAGTATTGAAATACTGCAACTTGATCATTCCGATATGGGCGGCATCAACCAAGTGACGCTGTTAATAAAAGGTGAAGATGCGTGGAGTCGTCTCAAGTTTGAAGGCGGCCCTCATCGTGTACAACGCGTGCCGGCAACTGAAGCACAGGGAAGAGTGCATACCTCTTCTGCGACTGTGGCAATCATGGTCGAAGCAGAAGAGTTAGATCTCGAAATTAATGACAATGATCTTGACATTGATGTCTATAGAGCGTCCGGAGCCGGCGGTCAGCACGTCAACACAACAGACTCGGCAGTGCGTATTACTCACAGACCAACGGGTTTAGTGGTTGCAATGCAAGATGAGCGCAGTCAGTTGCAGAACAAAGCGCGCGCAATGACTGTTCTACGAGCACGATTGCTGAAGTTGCGTCAAGACGAGCAATCTGCTGCTGCATCGGCCGACCGTAAGTCTCAAATTGGTGGCGGAGGTCGAAGCGAGAAGATTCGAACTTACAACTACAAAGACAATCGCATTACAGACCATCGCATCGGTTTCACGTTGTATCAGTTGCAGTCTGTTCTTGCTGGTGATCTAAATCCGGTCGTTGACGCGTTGGCAGCAGATCTTCGCGCTCGCCAACTCGCGAATCATGAGTGATATCAACCCTGGTTCGTTTGTCACGTGGCGTGAAACTCTTGCGCATACTGCAGTAGATCTCAATGATCGGATTGTTGCAAAATGGTTGTGCGAACATGCGAGCGGTTGTGATGGCCAAGACTTTACGGAAATTCTTGATGAGTTTGTTACTGAGCGATCAGCTCGGCATCTGAATTCAATGCTGGAACGTATAACGGCAGGAGAACCTGTGCAATACGCGATGGGACGTTGGGCGTTTCGTAAACTTGACTTAATGGTGGATCGACGAGTGCTGATTCCTCGTCCAGAGACAGAACTAATTGTCGACCATGTCATAGCTCATCTCGCTGGCCGCAGCAATGGAATCACAATTGTGGATCTTGGTACTGGATCAGGAGCAATCGGACTTTCGTTGTTGAGTGAACTGCCATTTGAATCTGCTGTGGTGTGGATGACGGATGATTCCGCAGATGCACTAGATGTCGCCCGTGCAAACGGAACTGGTATAGGCCGAGCTGCTGTTGGGGCACGATTTGTTCACGGATTGTGGTGTGATCCACTTCCAGATGCACTGCGTAGCAATATCGACGTTGTCGTTAGCAACCCTCCGTATATCGCAACTGACGATGTAGAGATCGAACAAAATGTAAATGACTGGGAACCGCATCATGCTCTTTTTGCGGGTGAAGACGGACTAGATGCATTCCGCATAATCGCCGCACAGTCAATTGAATGGTTACGCCCACAGGGAATGCTGATTGTTGAAATGGGCCATAAGCAGGGGAGCGAAGTTTGCCAATTATTTACAGACAATGGTTTTCAAGATGTGCATGTGTTGACCGATTTAGCTGGGCATGATCGTTTTGTGCAAGGCGTGAAGCCGGTCTAAGCCTAACTTTGTGCAACGGTTAACCTCTGAATAAATGCGGCCATGCGGTCTCCCATAACGATGTATAAGGGGGTATAGCGTTTTGTTATACCTAAGTATATTTCCTTACATATTCTCTTGGTAGTTCGCTTAAGTCAGATGTCGTTGCAAAAAATCAAGTTGGTGCAACAAAAGATTCTCTGCAACAACTTCCTGTGGGGTCATGTGGGTGACTCCAGACAATGGCAACACTTCGTGTGGTTTTCCGGCTGCGAGCAATGCTGAAGACAATTGAAGTGTGTGAGCCGCAACAACATTGTCATCGGCAAGGCCATGGATAAGAAGTAGCGGCCGCTCGAGTAGTTCAACGTCTTCTAATAGCGATGTTGATACGTAGTTACTGTCGTCTATTGCTGGGTTGCCGAGGTAACGCTCCGTGTAATGGGTGTCATACAAACGCCAATCCGTCACTGGTGCACCTGCGATTCCGGCATGAAAAATATCGCCACGACGCATAACTGCGAGTGCTGCTAGATATCCACCAAAACTCCAGCCACGAATACCTACCCGAGCCATATCTGCACGTGGTTCAATTTCAGCAAGTGCGAGCGCAACTTCTACCTGAGATGCCAACACAGGAGATGCAAGATCTCCATACACAGCGCGCTCTGATGCACTTCCACGCCCCGGTGTTCCTGCGTTATCTGCGATCACGACAACAAATCCTTGGTCTGCAAACCATTGCGACGAGTTGAACGCTCCGTTTGAAGCAAGGACGCGTTGTGCATGTGGCCCACCGTATGGGTCAAACAATACGGGAAGACTAGTTGTGAGTCCATCGCGCGGAGTAAGGATTGCAACGGGGATGCGTGCAGCTCCGACTGTGGTGATGAGTACATGTGGAGAGACAAGTGACTCCTCGGCATGTGATTCCAGAGTGGATGTGGTGTCGCCTTTGATGACAGTGAAGGATGCTCGAGACTGAGTCAAGTTCGATGAACGAATGACGATGCAGTGGGCATTGCCACTTGCTGACACGATGCCATTATTGGTGGTCACTTGTGTCAATGATCCTGAGTCGCAGTCGTAACTCCATAGTTCGTGAATCCAAGGTGTGGAAATCTGGTTAGCAATAAACAAAATGGCGGACGTTGCTGACACCATGCTGATTACATTCAATGTGGATGGGGTAACGGGAGAGTTATCAAGCAGGAGTCGACGAGAGTTGTCTCGGTTTGCACTAGTTAAAAGGCGACCATCGGAGATGTAGCACGGCATACCTTGGACGAGGTCAATCCATGCTTCGTCATCGTCAGTCTGGATTACTGCTGTAGAGCCATCTGTCATTGAAATCGAATGAATGTCAACATGTTTTTGGTCACGCGTTTGCGTTTGTACAATAAGACCGAAACGTTGCCACGTTGCTGAATTTAGGTATTCATAGTTTGTGGAAAATAAAATATCGGTGCGATCTGTCGTTGCAACGTCCACAATGTGCAGTGACACAACTGCATTCGCAGTTCCGGCTGCCGGGTATTTATGCTCCGTTGCTGGGTGAGACGGATGGGTGGGATCACTAATGAAAATAGTGTCAACAAGAGAGTTGTCAACGCGACAAAGCGCGAGACGTGTTGAGTCTGGTGACCACCAAAACCCCCGAGATCGGCCCATTTCCTCAGCAGCGATGAACTCAGCACTACCGTACGATTCATGTGCAGAGGCGCCATCGGCGATAACTCGTTCATCTCCTGACAGTGTTGCAATACAGATAGCTGTTGCACGCACATAGGCAAACATGTTTCCTGAGGGAGAGAGTCGTGCATCAAACACTCCCGGAGCAATATCGGGAACGGTGACAACGTTAGTAATGAGATCTATATGAATAATGTGGCCACCAACCACAGTGATGGCAGACGTGACATCTGCATTGCAGGTGTATGTGACAATTCCGCTGGCGCCTTCGCGGGCGCGTTCGCGGCGGCTAAGTTCTTCCACAGTGAGGTCTGAGAGATTAAAACTCACTGTACGAGGATCAAGAATCTCGTGTTCTAAACAAGTAACTGTGTCATAAAGCCACAGAGTGTTAACAGAATCAGAGCCACCATGCGAACGTACAAACAGCACACGTGCGCCATCGGGAGACACGGTGAAAGAACGCGGCTCACCCAACGTGAGTCGTTGAGTGCGCGCATATTGGCGTGGAAACGTGTCGCTCATATCTGCGAGCGTAGGGCAGGTGATGATTAATCGGGTGCTTCAGATTTCAACGGGGTCAAGAGATCTCGCTGGAGTGGTGCGTTGCGCGCGGTGATCCATCGGCTTCCGGTCCTTTCGCAACTACCGGGTACGAGCGCTTCTCTACGCTTGCAAACCCAACTGGTCACTACTAAGGACCTTTACACCCCGCTGAAATCCGAAGAGCCATTAATCGGCGTGTAGAACACCAGATGCGTCAAGGGTGACTGTACGACCGACCCATTCGCCCTCACACATTGCGGTGCCAAGAGCGACATCAGTTGAATCTCCCCACGCGCGACGACCATCAGCCAGCAAGCACGAGGCAATAGAACGCTCCGGGAGTCCAGCCCGATCATGCATCACCGAGTATCCCTCGATTGTGGCAGTACCAGCAGCCTCAGCTGGTGAGGCCAGTGTGCGTTGCGGCAATGCATCGATCTGATCTTGGGGGTAGTCATAAGCGAATCCGTTTTTTGGCGGCTCGGTTGCATACACACCAAATGAATGCTTGGTGGTGTAGCCACCGTTAGCCCACACCAACGCGGTTGGTCCTTTGCCTTCACGAAGTTCGTTCGACACAGTGGCAATGGCATGCATCACATAGTTGTTCCATGGACCTCCAGCAAATGGAAGCCCACCTGTGCGGGTGAGTTGGCTTGTGATGTCTAGTCCGAGTGAACGAGCGCCCAGTTGAACGGCTGCTGGAAAGCACGAGTACAGATCAACAATCGAGATGTCTCCAATGGTGAGACCAGCAAGTTCGAGCACTCTGCGGCCTGCAAGTTCAATTGCAGGCGTTTCGTAGAAATGATTTCTATTGGATACGAATGGATGCTCGTGTGCGTCGCTGCCAGATTGTGGGAAAATCCAACGATCACGAGGCACTCCGAGCGCCGTTGCTTTTTCTGCTGAACACAAGATGAGTGCTGCAGACATATCGACATCATTGTTTGAGTTCATTAATTTCGGATATGGAAATCCGATCATTCTGTTCTCAGGTGTCACCGTAGTAATTTCTTCTGCGGTGAAAGATTTGCGTGACCATGCGTATGGGTTAGTCGCAGCTACTTTGCTAAACCGTGACCACAACTCGCCGAGATGTTTCTGATGATCTATGACTGAATGGCCAAGATGAGCACGAAGAGCAGTTTCAAATAGGGGATAGATCTGAATTGGCATCACGATCATTCGTTGGCGTTCTTCTGCCATATTCATCACGAGATCTTCTGACGAAGGGGTGGGCGCAATGTCGGTCGTGCGCCAATCAGGTTCAATACCGGCTTTGCGATATCGAGCACGGGTGCGAGTTGTTTCTCCTCCGGTGAGAATGACGAGGTCGATCTCACCAGCAAGAATTTGTCGAGAAGCTGTATTGACCAAGGTCTGGGGGGTATTACCGCCCATAGCTGAAAGTCCGAGTTCACGAGGGGTAAGACCAAGGTCCTGGGCAATGAAGTGGGCTGGGTTGCCGTATTTCCATGACAAAAGACTCACTACTCGAATCGCATCAGGGTTTGGAACGCTTGATAATCCTGCGTCGCGGGCAGCGAGATCGATTGCCTCGACCATGAGGGCGATGGCATCTTTGGCGTCGTCGAGGCCGACTGCGTGCTGGACAACCTGACCTGTGCCGATGAGAACTGGTGTGCGTGGATCTATAGCCATGTCAAGACGCTAGGTGGCTTGTGCGTGTTGCCTACTACTGTGATTACATGTCTCGTATCGCCATTGGATCCGACCACGCCGGTTACACATTGAAGCAACATTTCATCGAGTTGCTCACTAATCAAGGTCATGATGTCATAGACCTCGGAACGCACTCGCTAGAGAGTTGTGATTATCCACCGATTTGTGCCTCTGTCGGACGACATGTGCGTGATGGTAAAGCCGACTTGGGCATAGTGCTTGGCGGAAGTGGTCAAGGCGAGCAGTTGGCGGCAAACAAAGTACGCGGAGTTCGCGCTGCATTGTGTAACGATTTATATACCGCACGGATGGCTAGAGCCCATAACAACGCCAATGTGTTGTCAATTGGGGCTCGAGTTGTCGGCGAGGGTTTAGCAGAAGAAATTCTTTCTACATTTTTATCCACCTCTTTCGAAGCTGGTCGACATGAACGTCGTGTTGCCCAATTAGCCGAGATCGAACAACAAGAAGCGAGTAACTAGTGGCATTCCCCTCCGACACAGATCCTGATCTCGAAATATTCGAACTTTTGGAAAAAGAACGAATACGCCAAACAACAGGTCTCCAGTTAATTGCCAGCGAAAACTTCACCTCTCCAGCGGTTATGCGTGCGACAGGATCCATCCTGACAAATAAGTACAGCGAGGGATATCCGGGAAAGCGCTATTACGGCGGAAATGTCAACGTTGATCAAACCGAGGCACTTGCAATCTCGCGGGTGAAGGAGTTGTTCGGAGCTGAACATGCCAATGTTCAACCTCATTCTGGGGCAAGTGCGAACATGGCTGTGTATCTCGGTCTATTGAATCCAGGGGACACGATTCTTGGGCTGAGTCTTGATCACGGCGGACATCTCACTCATGGATCGCCAGTCAACGCAAGTGGAATTCTGTACGACTTTAAGTCGTACAGGGTGACACGTGGCGAAGAACGGATCGACTTTGACGAGATGCGAGAGCTTGCGTTAACCCACAGACCCAAAATGATTGTTGCGGGTACTACTAGTTACCCTCGCCGCCTTGACCCCGAACCGTTCAAGGCGATTGCCGACGAAGTTGGTGCGTTGTTGATGTTTGATATTGCACACTTGGCTGGACTCGTAGCCGGTGGCGCACATCCGAACCCTGTTCCATTTGCCGATGTCGTGACATTTACCACCCACAAAACATTGCGGGGACCACGCGGTGGTTGCATCCTGTCAAAAGCGGAACACGCTAAAAAGATTGATAAGGCCGTGTTTCCTGGCAGCCAAGGCGGTCCGTTGGAACACGTCATTGCTGCAAAGGCTGTTGCATTTCGCGAAGCGATGGATCCATCGTTCAAGGTGTACGCACATCAAGTAGTAAAAAATGCTTCTGCGCTAGCAGGGGCATTGGCTCAGCAAGGTTTTCGTTTGGTTAGTGGTGGTACGGATAACCATCTCATGGTTGTCGACTTGCGTCCGTTTGATGCTGAATGCACCGGAAAAGAAGCGCAATTAATCCTCGACGAGGCGGGAATCACTCTGAACAAGAACACTATTCCCGATGATCCGCGAAGCCCATTCGTTACCTCTGGTGTTCGTATTGGAACGCCATCTGTTACTACACAAGGAATGACTGAAGCAGAAATGCCAGTGATTGCAGGATTCATTGCAGAAGTATTGCGACATCGTGCAGATCCAGCTGCAGTAGCTGCTGTGCGGGCCAAAGTCGCTGCGTTGTGTTCGCGCTTTCCCGTCTACCCACAACCGTTATAAAAAATTTATGGGTGACACCGCCGGATATTTGATTGTTGGCATCTTTGCGATGTTAGTTACTGCGGTATCAACTCCAATTGTTCGTGCGATAGCTCGTCAAAAAAATTGGGTCGCTGTTCCGGATGAACGAAAAGTTCACACAATTCCAACACCAAATGTGGGAGGTATCGCCATGTTTATTGGCGTTGTAGCCGCACTGGGTTTAGCGTGGAATATGGATCGGTTTTCACCACTGTTCCACGGAAATAGTGAGCCTCTTGGTGTGGTGCTCGGTGGTCTCACAATTCTCATCGTTGGAACACGTGATGACATCAAAGAAGTGTCAGCGCCTGCACGAGTGCTGACAACAGTCGGCGCGGCGTTGCTACTCGTGTGGTTTGGTGTCACGATGTTTTATTTTCGAGTGCCGTTTCTCGGAGTCATTCAGTTGTCAAACGATTGGATACCCATTGTGACGGTGGTGTGGCTTCTGGTAATGACGCAAGCGATCAACTTGATTGATGGTCTTGATGGTCTTGCAGCTGGCATTGTGGCAATCGGATCGACAGCGTTTTTTATTTACAGCCAGCATCTTTCAGGAATGGGTCTTGTGTCCGAGCCAAACATTGGACCGCTAGTTGCCATTATCACGGTCGGTATTTGTGTCGGGTTTCTACCATTCAATTTCAATGGCGCAAGTATTTTTATGGGCGATGGTGGGGCTTACTTGCTTGGGTTGCTCGTGGCGGTGTCAACAAGTGTTGTCGGGGGACGCGCCGATCCAACCACTCAGGCTTTCAGCGGACAGACGTATTTCTTCTTGGCGCCACTCGTCATTCCAATCATCATCCTGGGTGTACCTATGTTTGATGTTCTCTTTGCCATTGTGCGTCGCGTCAGCAAACGCCAGAGTTTCTCAACTCCTGACAAAGGCCATCTGCATCATCGATTGATTGCTCTTGGCCATGGTCCGCGCCGTGCAGTGGCAATCTTGTGGCTGTGGACAGCTCTTTTATCGGCGCTGGTGCTGTATCCCGTCTTTAATAAGAGAGCAACCAACTTTGCGCCTTTTGGGCTTGTGGCCCTTGTCCTGTTTTTGTATACGGTTCTGCACCCTGACCTCCAGCGGTCAAGAGGTCAGGAAAATACTGATCAGGATCATTCTGAAATTTGACCGAGAGTCGCTCCTTGATCTAGATTGTTCTTCGTTTCACAAAGTTATAACCACCCCAGTAGAAGGATCTGCTTTTGAAATTCTTGCCAAAGCCAAAACCTGTGATGCTTGATTCGGGCATATCTCAAGGTGCTGAGCTTGCTGGCGCTGTGTTTGTGTTTTTTGGTGTTGGTTTCGGTCTCGACATGTGGCTCGATACCACGCCCTTTTTTATGATTTCTCTCACGATTTTTGCGGTTGTGGGTCAGTTCATAAAGATGTATTACGTGTACAACAGGGCCATGCGTCACCTCGAAACCGAGCGCGCTCATGCGGCCCAAGGTAGTCATCAATGAATGAACGCCCGTCACCGCTTGCTTTGGCAGCCCAGGGTCAGGCACCTGAAGTCGCTGTTTCGCGCGACATTATTCGCCGGGGACTGCTTGTAGCTCCGATAGTTATGACGGTTGCCGGCGTTATTTGGGGCGTTAATGGGGCATGGTCTTCGGCCCTTGGATTGGCAATTGTCCTTGTCAATTTTGGCCTAGCAGCTCTTCTTATCGCTTGGTCAGCGCCTATTTCACTAGCGCTCATGATGGGTGTCAGCCTGTTCGGTTACCTCATTCGACTGGCCCTGATTGCGGTTACCGTTTTTCTTGTGAAAGATGTCTCGTGGGTATCGCTCCCAGCGCTTGGAATCACGATTATAGTTTCTCATCTTGGTTTGCTCTTTTGGGAGATGCGATTTATAGCGGCTTCGCTTGCATTTCCTGGATTGCGTCCGAATGCGCAAGAATATCCCTCGACCAGTTCTGCTGAGAACCACTGAAAGACCCCAACGTGATTGCTCTTGAGTTTCCGGAAATAAATGAAATCCTTCGATGGAAGGATCTCTTTCCGACCTTCAACAAAATTGCTCTTATTGCTGTGCTCGCCACAGTCATCAGCGCAACAATTTTTTTATTAGCGATTCGTCAGGATCATCGCAAAGCGCCAAAGGGCGTGCGCAACTTGGCAGAAATCATTGTTGAATTCATCGAGAATGGTGTTGTCATGCAGACCATGGGCAAATCAGGTCTGCCTTGGACTCCGTTTTTGCTAACGATGTTTCTGTTCATCTATCTGTGCAATCTTCCAGGAATTATTCCATTCCTGCAGATGCCAGCAACGGCGCGTATGGCAATTCCGATGTTCCTTGCGCTCATGGTGTGGGTCATCTACAACGCCACCGGTATTAAGCACCAAGGATTTTTGGGTTATTTCAAAAGCACATTGTTTCCTCCAGGTGTTCCAAAGGCGCTGTACATTCTTGTTACACCAATTGAGTTCATCTCTGCGATCATCGTGCGTCCGTTCTCGCTTGCTGTTCGACTTTTCGCCAACATGATGGCTGGTCACATTCTTCTCGTAACATTTGCGCTGCTGTCTGAGGCATTGTTTCAAGCCAAAGATAAAATTCTGATACCTGTTGGCATCTTGCCGTTCTCTATGCTCATCTTCTTGACTGCGTTTGAAGTTTTGGTGGCATTCCTACAGGCCTACATCTTTGTGATGCTGACCGCCGTGTATATCGGTGGCGCAACACATCCCGAGCACTGATCATTTAGATCTAATACCCACAACAGACACACAGGAGAAAGCAAATGGAAGCAATTGCACTACTAGTAGCAGCAGCGGATACAACCGCCGCTGATGCAAAGAACATAGCGGCAGCAGCGAGCGCAGGTTATGCCTACGGTCTTGCCGCCATCGGACCAGGAATTGGCATTGGTTACCTCGTCGGCAAGTCCGTCGAAGCCATGGCACGCCAGCCAGAAGCCGCTGGCATGGTTCGAACCACGATGTTCTTGGGCATCGCCTTTACTGAGGCGCTTGCACTTATTGGCTTCGTGGTATTCATTCTTCTCAAGTTCGCTTAATAGCAAATTTGAGTCTGAGTCCACAATCGATCTCTGCGCATGCAGAGTCCAGGAGTTGAGATGCTGACTGCGATAGTCACCCACATAAACGGGCGAGCAGTTCATGTTCGACTGGTGCAAGCGGAGAATACCGATACCACCATCGCGAATGAAACTGCTACGTCAGAGGCACCTCCGCTAGACGAGGCTGCCCCAACGTCAGAGACATCTCTGGGAGACGGGCTTGCCACAACGACATACGCCGGCGAGACAGTTGCAGTTGTTAAGTCTGCCCCAAACCCAATTGCCCCAGAACTTAAAGAACTCGCCTGGGGTGCTGGTTCATTTGTGGTTCTGTTTGTTTTGATGCGCTATTTCTTGTTTCCGAAACTAAAAAAGGGAATGGATGCTCGTTATGCCGACATTCGTAGTGACATCGACGGTGCTGTTCAAGAAAAAGCCAGTGCTCAGTCCGACGTTGCTGAGTATGAAAAAGCTTTAGCATCTGCTCGTGCAGAGGCTGCATCTCGCCTTGATGTTGCTCGCCAGACTGTTGATACGGAGCGCACTGCGCAGTTAACACAGGTTAATGCGCGTATTGCTACTGCTCGTGCAAGTTCTGAGCAAGCAACTGCAGCAGCGCGAGCTGCTGCTCAGGGAGAAGTTGCCCAAGCGGTGTCTCAGATCGCACGTCGTGCCGGTGAGCTCGTTACAGGCCGAATTCCTGACGATTCAGTTGTACAAGCTGCAGTTGCTGCAGCAATGGAAAGTTCTGGTTCGCGATGACCCCACATTTTACAATTTTGATTGCGGTTATACCGGGTCAACCTACCTATGAGTCGCATCATTGGTTACTGCCTGAAACTGCAGAAATTATCTACGGTGGACTTGCTTCGGTGTTGGTCATTGGCGCGCTTATAAAGTTTGCTGGCCCAATGATCAAAAAATCGCTCGGAGCTCGCACGGCTCGTATTCAGGGTGAGATTGATCAGGCACGTAGCGCTCGCAATGAAGCACAAGCAGAGGCTGGTTCCATTCGTACAGCACTAGGCGACGTCACTTCAGAGCGGGCACGTATTCTTGCCGAGGCTGATTCCCAAGCAGTCTCTGCTTTGGCTGAAGGTCGAGCTCGAATCGTTGTGGAAATGGCTGAACTCGAAGCAAAGGCAACAGTGGATATAGCTACTGCGTCTAGTCGTGTAGGTGATGAGCTTCGTGCAGAAATTACTCGCTTGTCGGCAACTGCAATCGAAAGAGTGGTTGCAACTGCAATTGATGACAAAGATCGCCAGGAAATGATTGAAAGTTTCATTAGCAGCGTGGGGGCAACACGATGAGTGATGCACGTATCAATAGTTATGCCGAAGCATTTGTGCACCTTGCAGATGCTGAAGGTGTCACCGATCGCGTGATGAGTGAATTGCGCGACCTCAAATCAGCTCTTGAGACAAACGATCAATTGCGAAGCCACCTCACCGATGAGATGGTTCCTGCCGATCGTCGTCAAAAAACAATTGAAGCTTTGCTCACGGGCAAAGCACACAATCTGACAGCACAGTTGGTATCGATGGCAATCGGCGCAGGGCGCGGTCGCGATCTTCCTGCCATTATCGATCTCGCGGTGAAGAGTTCTTCTTCTACCGCAGGTCGCAGTGTTGCAGAAGTGCGCAGCGCAATTGCTCTTACTGACGATCAGCAGAAGCGTCTTGCTGATGCGCTCAGCAAAGCCACTGGCGGGCAGCCAATTAGTTTGAAAATCATTGTTGACCCATCCGTCGTTGGGGGCCTTGTTGCCACCGTCGGCGATCAAGTCATCGATGGTTCAGTTCGTAACCGACTCGACCAGCTGAAAAGCCGGTTGTAAATAAATTCGCGAAAGTAAGGAAGACATGGCAGACATCACATTTTCAGCCGGCGATATCGCAACAGCGATCTCGAGTGGTCTTGGTGACTACAAGCAATCATTAGAAGCACGCACCGTTGGTCGCGTTATAGCAGTGGGCGACGGAATCGCACGTGTGTCGGGCTTGCCCGATTGCGCAGTGAACGAGTTGCTTGAATTCGAGGACGGCACAGTCGGACTTGCGTTGAACCTTGACGAAACTTCAATTGGCGCCGTGGTCCTTGGTGACTCCGACACCATCGAAGAAGGTCAAACAGTAAAGGCAACTGGTCGCATCTTGTCGGTACCGGTTGGTGACGCACTTCTTGGGCGCGTTATCAATGCACTTGGTCAACCCATTGACGGTAAGGGCGACATCGTTGGCACAATCGATCGGCGTGTTGAAATTCAGGCACCAGGCATCATGGGACGCCAGCCAGTGCATGAGCCTTTGCAGACAGGTATCAAGTCAATTGATGCCATGACACCAATTGGCCGCGGCCAACGCGAACTAATTATTGGTGACCGTAAGACTGGCAAAACAACTGTTGCGATTGACACAATCATCAACCAGCGTGGTCTTGGTGTGAAGTGCATCTATGTTGCAATTGGTCAAAAAGGCTCAACAATTGCCCAGACAGTGGAAACACTTCGTCAGTTCGGTGCACTTGAGTACACCGTTGTTGTGGCTGCTCCTGCATCAGAGCCAGCTCCCTTCAAGTATCTTGCTCCTTATTCTGGCTGTGCAATCGGTCAGCATTGGATGGAAAATGGTGAGCATGCGCTCATCGTCTACGACGACTTGTCAAAGCAGGCTGAGGCCTATCGCCAGATGTCATTGTTGTTGCGTCGTCCGCCAGGCCGTGAGGCATATCCAGGGGATGTTTTCTATCTTCACAGCCGCCTACTAGAGCGTGCTGCAAAGCTCAGCGCTGAAAATGGATCTGGATCGCTTACCGCGTTACCAATAATTGAGACAAAAGCTGGTGACGTATCTGCATACATTCCAACCAATGTGATTTCGATCACCGATGGCCAGGTGTACCTGCAGGACAACTTGTTCAAGTCTGGTATTCGTCCAGCCGTTGACGTGGGTGTTTCGGTTTCACGTGTAGGTGGAGCAGCCCAGACGAAAGCGATGAAGAGCGTGTCAGGAACACTGAAGCTTGACTTGGCTCAGTTCCGCGAGTTGGAAGCATTTGCAACTTTTGGTTCAGAACTCGACCCAGTGTCAAAAGCGCAGCTTGAGCGGGGATATCGATTGGTTGAATTGTTGAAGCAAGGCCTCAACTCGCCAATGCCGGTGGAAGAGCAAGTTGTGTCAATTTTTGCTGGTGCAAAGGGTCATCTTGATGACATTCCAGTAGTTGATGTTCAGCGATTTGAAACTGAGTTGATCGCATATATGCGTTCACGCCACGGTGCTTTGATGGCAGAGTTACACAACAATGCAAAAGCCGATGTTCCTTCTGATCTTGGCGACATTGTCAAGTCCTTCAAATTACAGTTCAAGACATCAGCAGCACAGCGTGCAGCACTCGATGCAACTGCAACTAATGCTTCAGCTTTAGGTGAAGCAACGAGCAACAAGACCCTCGCAACGGAGTGATGTAAGTGGCCGGTGGACAGGAACGCATTCTGCGCGAACGAATTCGTTCAGTGCAAGCGACGAAAAAAATTACGCGCGCGATGGAACTTATTGCTGCCTCGCGTATCGTAAAGGCGCAACAACGCGTCTCCGCCGCTGTTCCCTATAGCGAGCTGATTACCAAAGTTGTTGGCGATCTTGCAGCAGCTGGTGGAAGTGGATCATCTCCATTGCTCGCTGGGCGAAGTGATGTCAAAAACGTGTGCTACGTAGCTATTGCTGCGGATCGCGGGTTATGTGGCGGCTACAACGCCGGTGTCTTGCGTGCCACCGAGGGTGAGATAAAAGTTGACACGATCAACGGTCTTGGGCATTCAATTATCGCTATTGGACGCAAAGCTGAGGGTTACTTTGGTTATCGTGGCTACAACATTGCAAAGTCGTACACGGGCTTTACCGATAGTCCTACATATGAAATTGCCAAGGAAATTGGTCAATACGTCACAGAGATGTTCGTCAGCGGTCAGATCGATCGTGTTGAAATTGTGTACACCAGATTTGTTTCTTCTGGTAATCAAGAAGTTGTGCAACGTCCGCTTATTCCCCTTGGTAGAGAAATCGCACAAGGCGGGGATGCTAAAAATGACGAGGGCGGCGATTACGAATTCGAGCCAACACCAGAACTTATTCTTGAGACCCTTCTTCCGCGATATGTGGAAGCTCGCGTGTATGCAGCATTGTTGAACGCTGCAGCGTCTGAGCACGCCTTTCGTCAACGCGCAATGAAGGCAGCAACTGACAACGCAGAAGAGTTGATAAGCAATCTTTCCCGAATCATGAACCGAGCCCGGCAGGACTCCATCACCACTGAGATTATGGAAATCGTCAGTGGTGCTGAAGCGATGTCTTCAGGCAATTAAGAACGAAGCAAGTAGGAGAAATCCAGATGAGTATGACAGAAACAAAACAAGACGGACGGGTAGTGGCAATTGCCGGGCCCGTAATTGACGTTGAGTTCCCACGAGGGTCATTGCCCGAGTTGAACTCAGCGATCGAGTTCACGATCACTAGAGGCGACGGAAACGACGTCACAGTGCTTGCCGAAGTTGCTCAGCAGATTGGTAATAGCCGCGTGCGTGCCATCTGTCTGAAGCCAACAGACGGACTTCGTCGTGGAACACCAGTGCGCAACACAGGACATGGCATTCAGGTGCCAGTCGGCAACCGGACGCTCGGGCACGTGTGGAACGTGTGGGGCGAAGTTCTCGATGGCGACAATAAGGATTTTGAAGACATCGAGCGTTGGGACATTCATCGTCCTGCCCCAGCATTTGACACACTCGAGCCATCAAAGCGGATGTTCGAAACCGGAATTAAAGTCATCGACCTGCTCACGCCGTACTTGGCTGGTGGAAAGATTGGTCTCTTTGGCGGAGCAGGAGTTGGTAAGACAGTGTTGATCACTGAGATGATCAACCGTGTTGCATCAAAGCATGGTGGTGTGTCTGTATTTGCTGGTGTTGGCGAGCGCACTCGCGAAGGCACCGACCTTCGTCTTGAGATGGCAGAGTCTGGTGTGTTTGAAAAGGCCGCCTTAGTGTTCGGCCAAATGGACGAACCACCTGGGGTCCGCTTGCGCGTGGCTTTGTCGGCCCTTACCATGGCGGAATATTTCCGTGATGTGCAGAATCAGGACGTGTTGTTGTTCGTCGATAACATTTTCCGTTTTGTTCAGGCCGGATCTGAAGTGTCCACACTTCTTGGTCGTATGCCATCAGCCGTTGGTTACCAGCCAACACTTGCTGATGAAATGGGTCAGTTGCAGGAGCGCATCACGTCAACGCGTGGTCGTTCAATTACATCTCTTCAGGCTGTATATGTTCCTGCAGACGACTACACCGACCCAGCTCCGTTTACGACGTTCACATTCTTGGACGCCACCACAGAGTTGTCGCGAAACATCGCGTCCATGGGTATCTACCCAGCTGTGGACCCATTGGCTTCCACCTCGTCAATTCTCACTCCAGAGACTGTTGGAGATCGTCACTACGCAGTTGCTCGTCGCGTGCAGGAAATCTTGCAGCGCTACAAGGAACTTCAAGACATCATCGCGATTTTGGGCTTGGACGAACTCAGCGAAGAAGACCGTCAGACAGTGTCGCGTGCCCGCAAGGTACAGCGATTCCTCAGTCAGCCGTTCTATGTTGCTGAAGTTTTCACCGGCGTCAAAGGTGAGTATGTGCCAGTTGCAGAGACAGTCGAGTCATTCGAATCTCTTATCAACGGTGAACTTGATGATGTGCCAGAACAAGCATTCTTGAACGTCGGAAGCGTCGAGCAAGTTCTCGCTAAGGCAAAGGTTTTGCAGGAGAACGCATAATGGCTGACTCCACAGGAACAATGCGCGTCGAGGTTGTATCACCCGAGCGCGTCCTCTTTTCAGGGGATGCTGTTCAGGTTATTACTCGTGTGGTTGATGGTGGAGAAATTGCTTTTCTTCCTGGTCACGCTGCGTTTCTTGGTGCGCTGAATGAAAACCACACGCGTATTTATCTTGCTGATGGCACCATTCAGAATTTGGCAGTGCACTTAGGATTCGTTGAAGTTGGTGGCGACCATGTCACCATTTTGTCCGACGTGGCTGAACTTGAATCAGATATAGATGTTGAGCGCGCTCGTCGTGCATTGACACGAGCTGAAGAGAAAATGCGCTCGGAGAATTCAACAGATGTTGAAGCTTCGTTGCGGCGAGCCCATGCTCGTCTTGCCACCGCTGGTGGCTTGGGTGCAGCTGCCCATTAACTCATTGTCCGTCATTAACGGATCAGTAATTGATTGAAGAAAACTCGTTTATTTTGTCGAGCCGATGCTGAGCATCAATAAGACGAACTGTTCCGCTACGTGAGCGCATGACCAAGCTTTGCGTGTGCACCACACCGGGCTGAAAGCGAACTCCTTTAAGCAGCTCTCCATCGGTGACTCCTGTTGCAGCAAAGAAGCAGTTGTTTCCTTTTACAAGATCATCTGTAGTGAGAATTCGATCAAGATCGTAACCAGCAGCAATTGCTTTGTCGCGCTCTTCGTTGTTGCGTGGCCACAATCGCCCTTGAATCTCGCCACCCATACATTTGAGGGCTGCTGCTGCTACAACACCTTCAGGTGTGCCGCCGATGCCAAATAACACGTCAACGCCTGCTTGTGGCCACGCCGTGGCGATAGCGCCCATAATGTCGCCATCAGTAATGAGTTTTATTCGAGCTCCGGTGCTTCGCACTTCTTCAATCAACTCCCTGTGTCGGTCACGATCAAGAATCATCACGGTAAGGTCGCGGACACTTTCACCTTTGGCCTTAGCTATCCATTTCAAATTTTGTGTTGCAGTTGCTGTGATGTCGATGGCACCGACAGCGTCGGGGCCCACCACTATTTTTTCCATATAAAAACAGGGACCTGGATCAAACATTGTGCCGCGTTCTGATACCGCAATAACTGAAATTGCGTTACCGCGGCCAAGGGCCGTGAGCGAAGTGCCGTCGATCGGGTCAACAGCCACGTCAGTGAGTGGGTTGCTGCCATCACCAACAACTTCTCCATTAAACAACATCGGAGCATCGTCTTTTTCGCCCTCACCGATAACAACGATGCCGTTCATTGGGACACTTGCAAGAACAGTGCGCATGGCATCTACTGCTGCCTTGTCAGCGCCGATTTTCTCGCCACGACCAACCCATCTTGATGCTGCCATTGCAGCTGCTTCGGTGACTCGCACGAGTTCAAGGGCGAGGTTTCTGTCTGGGCGTTGAGTTGTCATCGCCTACAAACCTAGTGCCTTGGGTAGCCTGCCCCCGTGCCTGCAATTGCTGTTGATCTGTGTCTGTGGTCGCATGAGGTAACCGACGTACAGGTGCGCCCTGGAGGACTGTGGGTGTCAGGGGTGCTATCTAGGTCCACGCAGACCGAATCCAGATGTGTGCTGGCAATGTGGCCCTTATCAGGGGGCTCTGAGGTCGAGTTGTTGAGTGATCCCATACCCGCAAATGGTCGAGGGCTGGGCGGCGGAGTCCATGTGTGGAATGCAAGTGGGGACATTGTGTATGTCATTACTCGCGATGCTGGGATCGTGGCAATTGCAGTGGGAGAAACTGGGCCAATCGGTGTGAGATCTCTTGAGTGTGATGCATCGCGGTCGTGGTTCACCCCTGCTCTCGACATTTTCGAGAAACGGCTTTATGTGATTGCGGACAACAAAGAGCTGTGGTCCATTGATGTCTCAACCCATGAGGCAGTATTGGATTTTCGCGCCGATGGTTTTGCAATGGACGCCGCCGCTGGCGTCGGGGGCATGTGCCTTACCTGGGATCGCGCAGAGATGCCGTGGACACAGAGCAGAATTTATCCAGAACAGACAATTCCAGGGGTGTCAATGAGTCAGCCTCGATTTTCGCGTCTCGGAACAAGTTTTGGATTCATCTCCGATACGCATGGAGTAGCAAATGTCACGATTATGGGTGATGACATTGTTGACTACAACGTCGAGATAATCGATGTGTGTGAACATGCAGGGCCAACGTGGGGGCCAGGTCAGCGCAGTTGGTGTTTCAACTCTGATGGCACTCGAGTCGCGTACACACGAAATGAAAATGGTTTCGGATCGTTGTGGATTTTTGATCGCTCGACTGGATCTCGACATCGGATTGGACAAGGAGTGCACGGTTGTCTGTCGTGGGAAGGCGATGTTCTTGCCGCGGTGAGAACAGGAGCGCGTACGCCACTAGAAGTAGTGGTGTATGACGTTCGAAATATCAGCGATCCTTCGCGACAAATTCTGGTGCGTCCGTCTGATGATCGTTGGCGATCCGATGAGGTTGATATTGAATTAGTCGAGCCAACTGTGGAACATGTGTTAGTTGAAGATCATGACATCGTGTATCGCTTGTATCGCGCCAACACGCCTAACGGAGCAGTGTTGTGTTGGGTCCATGGTGGCCCGATCGATCAATGGCAAGTCACTTTTCGTCCCCGACTTATATTTTGGCTATCGCGTGGATATTCGATTGCGGTCCTTGATCATCGAGGCACAACTGGTCATGGAAGGAATTTTGCCTTGGCTCTCGAAGGCCATTGGGGGGATCATGATGTGACAGATACCGTGGCGGTATTGGGTGACCTCCATCAGCGATTGAATTTCACGCCATCGAAAACGGTGGTCATGGGATCAAGCGCAGGGGGGCTGACAGCACTCAACACTGTGGTTCGTGATTCGTCATTGATGGCAGCTGTTGTTGTGAGTTATCCCGTGGTCGATCTTGCAGAAATGTTGCATGGCGATGATCCGTTCGAAAGTCACTACATGCCGCGGTTGATTGGGGCAATATCTGCACGTGATGAGCTACTCGAAGAGCGGTCCCCTTTTCGTCACGCAGATGCATTTGTTGGCACTCCCGTTTTGGTTTTTCATGGCGATCAAGATACGTCGGTGCCACTTGTGCATTCACAACTTTTGGTGGAAGCAGTCCGGTCGGCTGGAGGCGACATTCGCCTCATTGTCTTTTCGCATGAAGGTCATGGGTTTAGAAATACAGAGAATATTCGTGAAGAGTTTCATATCACGGAACAGTTTCTTTCGTCTGTTGTTTAAGAATTGGCAAAGAATAGTGGTTGCTAAATTGACATTGGACATACGCGGTCATACGGTGAGAACAGGAGGTGCGTTATGCACAATTGGACTGATAACTATGGCTACGGCCGAGGATTCGGTGGGTGGCATCTATTCATTGGAATGCCACTCATGATTATTTTTTGGAGTCTCTTAGTTTGGGGTGTCATCACACTTGTTCGTCGTGGGGGATTTAACTCACCCCCAGGAAATAAGCTGGTCTCGTCTGCCCCTAACGCTCAACATATTTTGGATGATCGTTTGGCAAAGGGTGATATCACTGAAGAGGATTACAAGAGTCGCACTGAGGCTCTTCGTTCTTCGAAGTCATAATGCAGCAAGAGTAGTTACATTGAGCATGTCTGGCTAAGGTCTGACCATGCTTCTGGCTGAGCTAGAAATTTTTCATTCACGACCAATTACCCCAACGCGCCGGATCGCTCTTGGGCATCTGTTTTTGCCGATAGAACAGTCGCCTGGCTTTGGAGGATTACTACTGGGAGCTGTTTTAGCAGCGCATATCAGAGATATTGATGAAGATTATGTGCCTGATCTCCAGCGTTTACTTTCAGAGATCGAACGTGGAACGCGTGTAGTACAGCCACGATTACGCCACCGTTTCCAGGTGGATCGTCAGGGATTAAGTCACAGTGTGCATCGAATGCGTGGAGTGAACGACAGCATTGAATTTGAATTTGTTAGCCATGGTTCACCGCTTCAACAAGTTCTTGGGGCTGTCTACGCCCTTGAGCGATTGGATCTTGAAATTCGTGCAGGGCTAGTGCCCGTGATGCGTCGTGCACTCACATGGCGAGGGCCAATCGGGGCGTCCTTTATTGCATATTTAGCGGGGACTACGACATCGTCTGTCACTGCAATGGCGGATCCTCGTGCGTGGGCTCTTGATATTTTAGGTTTTCCTGGTGGCACAGTGAAACCGCCAAAGCGTGAAATTACATCTCGGTTTCGAGACACGCTGCGTCGTACTCATCCAGATCATGGTGGCGATGAAAAATTAGCAGGCACCGCAATCATCGATATCACAGAAGCGCGACGAATTCTATTGGAATTACTGTGACGACAACACGCAACTCAATTGCTGGCGTTGTGTTATTTCATGGTGCTGGTTCGGATGCGGATCACTCTTGCTTAGTTGCAATTGAAGAAGCGCTTTCACCGTTGCCTGTCTTCCGAATTAATTTTCCGTATCGACGACGTGAAGGGCGTCGTCCGCCAGATCGCGCACCAGTGCTTTTGGAATGTGTGCGTGAGGAAGTTTCTCGTTGTGCCAAAAATTTAGGGGTAGAGACAGGATCATTGGTAATTGGTGGTCGATCTATGGGTGGTCGGATGTGCTCAATGGTGGTTGCCGATAAGGATGACCCTTTAGATGTCGGTGGGCTTGTGTTGGTCTCGTATCCACTCCATCCTCCTGCAAAACCTGAAAAGTTACGCACAGAACACTTGCCGCGATTATCAACCCCAACGTTGTGTATTAGCGGAACGAAAGACACATTTGGAACACCCGACGAACTGGTATCAGCCTTTTCGGTGAGTGCTGCCTCAGTTGAATGGCAATGGATTGAAAAGGGTCGTCACGAATTATCTGGCGCAGACCATGTTGTTGCAGAAATTATTTCTGCGTGGGTGGGGAACCTTCCAGTTCCTCACTAACAATTTCTTCCAATTCAAGATGTGCTGTTTCTGGATATCGCTTCCAGACCAAGAGCGATGCAATGCATGGCCCGATCACGAGCCACATTATGACGGTTGCATAAGACAAACCGCTGTCAAGTACTCGCCCTGCACCCATAAGACCAATACTGCCCCCAAATAGTGCTGCAGTCATGATGAGACCGCCAGCAAGCCCGCGTAGATGAGTGGGGAATAGTTCCCCCCGGTAAACAGCCAGTGCAGGATAAGACAACCCAAATGCAAGAGCGCCGATTGTGGCAGTTACCCACATTGCGGTTCCGGAAAAAGCGAAGGAAAGTGCCAAGAATATTGCACCCAAAGGCACCATTGTGGCCCCGATGATGCGACGTCCTTTAACATCGGCAATACGTGCTCCTACTATGAGCCCGATAAATGCAGGAGATGACGTGGCAACTGTAAAGAGCGCAATGAGCAATCCCGAGTATCCACGTACTTCTTTGAGGTATCTATTCTGGAAGATTGACACTGTTGCAATAAAAATATTGGTGAGGAATACAACGGCGCAGATGCGAAACAAGTTTTTACGAACGGCACTGGTGATATGACTGCGTGTCTGTGCAAACGAAGAATGGTGGCGAATGAATCGTTCTGATTCTGGTAGCCACTTTGTAACAGCAATGGCAACGATGATCCACAGAAGTGAGAGAACATAGATCCATCGCCATGCTGTCACTCCCATATCCGCAAGCGGAAGTGCAATCACGGCAACACCAGCACCCACACCACTGAGAATTGCGAGAAATCCGGTGGCAAATGCTCGTGAATTGCGGGGCATCTCTTCAATTGCGATCACCATAAGAAGGATGTCGAGAGTGAGTCCTAGGGGTCGACCAATTGCTTGAGTTGCTACAAGAAAACCGAATGTTGGGGCAACTGCGCCTAGAGCAGAAATACACGGCGCTGCCCAAGCAACGGCAATTATGATTGGTCGACGTCCTCGTCTGTCTGCAAGAGCGACGAGGGGGATACAGATCACAATGCCAAACCGTACGATTGCTGCTCCCGTTCCTTGTCCTGAATGGGAGATATTAAATTCTTCTGCGGCAAAAGCAACAGTTTGGGTGAATAACGTGTTGACAAATGCTGCCGACATGGAAGCCAGACCCACCAGAAGGAGAATTCTGCGCTGGCGAATCGTGAGCGTGTCCGATGGCTTGGCCCATGTGGGTAAACGAAACAGGGAATTTCTTCCATTCAAGGTCACTGCGGGAGCATACTGATAGTCATGTCAGACCAACGCATCTCTTCGAACGGTGATGTCATCGTGGTGGCTCGAAGTGGCCCCCTGTCGGGTGAAGTCGTCATCCCCGGGGCAAAAAATTCGGTTCTGAAACTGATGGCAGCAACACTTCTTGCCAATGGTCGTTATCGACTCACAAATGTTCCCATCATTGCCGATGTTGACATTATGGCCGAGCTATTACGCACGCTTGGGCTGCACATTGAGTATTCTCCTGCGCCAGAGGGTGAAGTCGGGCAGCATCTTTTAATTACCAACTCTGGAACGATCACTCCCATTGCGCCGTTTGAACAGGCTGATCGAATTCGGGCGTCAGTTAATGTTGTTGGACCATTGTTGGCAAGGTTTGGCTACGTCGATATCGCGCTTCCTGGCGGAGATGATTTTGGGGGGCGCCCAATCGATATTCACTTGCGTGGTCTTGAGGCAATGGGTGCCACATTCGTCGTCACACCCGAAGGATTTGTTGGCCAATGCTTCCGACTGCGTGGTACTGACATCACATTCAATTTCCCTAGTGTTGGAGCAACAGAAAACATTGTCATGGCTGCGGTATTGGCAGATGGTGTGACCACTATCCGTAACGCTGCGAGGGAACCAGAAATTGTTGATTTATGCTCAATGTTGCGCAAAATGGGAGCGCGCATTAATGGTGCTGGAACATCAACTATCACAATTACAGGAGTCGATGCTTCGTTATTACAACCAGTAACGCATCAAGTTGTGACTGATCGGGTGCAGGTAGCCACCTACATTGCTGCTGTTGGAATGTGCGGCGGGAGAATTCGAATCGAACGTGCGCATGCAGATCACATGGGGATGATGATGCATCGTTTCGTTGACATGGGAATGACATTTGAATCAGACGAAAAAGGAATAACCGTCGTTGCCCCAAAACGGTTACATGCACTTGATGTTGCAACTTTGCCGTATCCAGGCGTTGCTACCGATTACAAACCGCTCATAGTCGCAATGTTGTCAATTTCAGATGGAGTTGGAATTGTGACGGAGAATCTGTATCCAGGCCGATTTAGATACGTCGAAGAGTTGCGCCGGCTGGGTGCCGATATCACGATCAACGGGCATCATGCGGTGGTGCGAGGCGTCGAACGCCTTGTTGGTGCCACGGTTAACGCGCCAGACATTCGAGCAGGTGCGGCATTGGTGGTTGCAGGTCTTGCTGCGAGTGGAATTACAGAAGTGCGCGATGTTCATCACATAGATCGTGGATATGACGACATAGTTGGACGATTAGCCGGACTTGGGGCATCGATTAGTCGAATTCAGCAGGCGTCGCCGTAACAGAACCAGTGCTGGAGTCTGGTAACTGCTTGGCTCGCGAGTTAGCCACGAGTAAAAGTAAAAAGATAAGGGCAATTGGCACCGCTGCATACAGCATCTCGTCCCAGCCGCCTTGATGGGCAAACATAGTGGTCAGCGTAGAGCCAATGAAATGATTTCTGTCTGCAAGGTTCGTTTCATAGCGTGGCTTGTCGGTATCGTGGAGCGGAAATGGAGGGCCTGCATGACAATGCGCCAACAAGTCGAAGAGACAATTGAGGTCATCAGACCAGTCCTCCAAGCAGATGGTGGAGACATTGTCTTGCGCGAAGTAGATGAGGCCACAGGAATTGTCTCGGTCACTTTGGTTGGCGCCTGCGTCACATGTCCTTCATCTGATCAGACATTAAAAGCAGGTATTGAGCGGATCATGAAAGACCGCGTCGATGGGGTCACTGAGGTTGTGCAGGTTGCTTAAGTGAGCCGTCGTCAACTAAGCCCCGAAGCATTGTTTGATCTGGCCTGCGATGGCGATCGGGCAGCACTTGCTCGAGTTTTGTCGCTTCTCGAACGTGGCGACTCTGTATCACGTGAGATTGGTCGACTTGCCTATGCCAAGCCTGGCCATGGATACGTCGTTGGTATCACTGGCGCGCCCGGATCAGGCAAAAGCACTCTCACTAGCGCAATCATCAAGCATCTGCGTCAACAACAGTTAGAGATCGCTGTTTTGGCAATCGATCCTTCTTCGCCGTTTACTGGTGGTGCGATTCTGGGAGACAGAGTCAGAATGCAGGATCACGCAACGGACCCAGGAGTGTTTATCCGCTCAATGGCTACTCGGGGTCACCTTGGTGGTTTGTCGTTGTCGACACCAGAAGCAATTCGATTGCTCGATGCGGTGGGCCGAGAGTGGATCATTATTGAGACAGTTGGCGTTGGACAGGTTGAAGTAGAGATTGCGGGCAAAGCAGACACCACCGTTGTTGTATTAAACCCTGGTTGGGGAGACTCTGTGCAGGCCAACAAAGCTGGCTTAATGGAGATTGCTGATGTCTTCGTGATCAACAAGGCAGACCGTAAAGGGGTTGAAGAGACGCGACGTGACGTTGAGGGAATGCTGGAACTCAGTGATCTTGCCCATGATTCGTGGCGCCCCCCGATTATTGCCACGGTGGGAACAACAGGCGAAGGTGTCGTTGAACTGTGGAACGCGGTGAGTGAGCATCGTGCGTCAATTGAAAAAACTGGCGAGCTAAAAAAACGGCGTGACTTTCGGTTGCGCGAGGAATTGCGTGAAATCGTTGCTCGTCGTCTTGAACAACGCTCTCGCGAAATATGTACAGGCGACGTCTGGGATGACCTGCAACGCCAAGTCCTTGATCGCGTAATTGATCCATGGTCTGCTGCAGACCAGATGTTGAAAGGGGTCGGCGCATGACGTCAGAATCACTCGTACTTATTGAGCATCGTGAGAACGGAACAGTTCTTGTCACACTCAATTCCCCCAAAGTAAATGCGTTATCGATCGCACTTCTTGAGGAACTCAAAAAAGTTGCAACAGATCTCACTAAAAGCCCACCCGGGGCAGTGATTCTTTGGGGCGGTGAAAGGTTGTTCGCTGCAGGAGCGGATATTTCCGAATTCGGTGGGCCAGAGGTGTCCAGAAAAGTCGGTATGGCTTTTCACTCCGCACTGAATGCATTTGCAGCTATTCCAGCATTCACAATTGCAGCGGTGAGCGGTTATGCATTGGGTGGAGGATGTGAACTTTCTATGGCATGCGATTATCGCATCGCATCCGAAAAAGCAGTATTTGGTCAACCCGAAATTCTTCTCGGCATCATTCCTGGCGGCGGCGGTACTCAGCGACTTGCTCGACTAGTCGGAGTGAGCAGAGCAAAAGAGATCATGATCACTGGTCGCCAAGTGAAGGCAGAAGAAGCATTACGAATTGGTCTTGCAGATGAGGTAGTTGCGGGGGATCAACTCATGATTCGCGCAGAGCAACTTGCACTCACGGTGGCAAGTGGCGCGCTTGTTGCCCAACGGATCATCAAACGCGTCGTTGATGTTGGTTTTGATGCTGACCTAGCGGTCGGCTTAGCTAAAGAACTAGATGCGTTTGAAGAAGTGTTTCATTCACAGGACAGCAGAATTGGTGTGGCAAGTTTTTTAGAACACGGACCAGGCAAGGCCACATTTACAGGTCAATAACATGACGAACTATTTTCGTGCGCCACAAGCACGCCGATTTATCACTGCATCGCTTGCAATTGGTGTTGCTTTCATTGTGTTCGGTGCTTCATTTGGTGTGCTGTCGGTTTCGGCTGGAGCATCGTTGTTGCAAACATGCGCTATGTCATTGCTAGTGTTCACGGGCGCATCCCAAATGTCTGCAATTAGTGTTTTGTCTGCGGGCGGAACAGTGGCAAGTGCCTTTGGTGGGGCAGTTTTATTATCTGCACGCAATGCGGTGTACGGACTAGCCATGTCGCCAATTTTGCGGGGGAGTTGGTCGTCGCGTTTAATCGGCGCCCAATTGGTCATAGATGAAACAACTGCATTGGCCACTGCTGAGAGTGATGAAACCTTGCGCCGAACTGCATTTTGGGTATCTGCGCCGATTTTGTATTTCTGTTGGAACTTTGGAACTTTTCTGGGAGCGCTAGTGGGAAGCAGCATAAACCCGAACGACTTCGGATTAGATGCGGCATTTCCTGTCATGTTCACAGCTTTACTCATGCCTCATTTACGCACGAGAGTCGGTCGACGTGCCGCGCTATTCGGGGCAATTGCAACGGTGACCCTTGCACCGTTTCTGCCAATCGGAATTCCAATTCTGGTAGCAGCATTCGGCATGCTCTTTGGCTTGTCTAACAACGAGCCAACTCCACCGCTATCTGTCACAGATGGAGCGCCATGACCTGGGCTTTTATTTTTTCTCTTGCGGTTTGTCAGTACGGATTCAAGGCACTTGGTGTTGTGATAATCGGCCAACGCAAAATGCCAGACGCAATACAACGTTGCTTACTGCTTATTCCAGCAGCGGTGCTATCGGGGTTAATCGCCAAAGACACATTCACGATGGGCCAGTCACTCGGAATCGATGCAAGAGCTGTGGGTCTAGCGGTGGCAGTGCTTGCAACGTGGAGACGGCTGCCATTTATTGTGGTCATAGTTGCTGGCGTGGGCGCTACCGCACTAGTCCGACTTTTTGTCTAGGGTGCCGTTGACTCGACAATGCGTTGAAGCTCCCGAAGATTTCGTCTCCAAATAGCTTTCATTACAATTTGCCCACCAACGAGCGCACCAAGTTGACCGCCAAGCCACCAAGGGAAAGTTAATGTTTCTGTCCATGAGAAACGAGTTGAATCGGTATCAACGGTTTCCAGAGTGAACACTCCTATTCCTGTAACAAGACCGGTGTGGGTAACACCTATTTCTTTTTGTGGAATCCATGAAGTGATGGCCATCTCGTCAACCAACCGAATTTTCCATACTTTCGTATCGCAGTAGAATTCTGTACCAATTCCGCGAGTCTGTTCGGTCTTGAATCGGATTGCTACTGCGTCTGCCATCCAGTCAACGTGGCGCTCGACAGGTTCCACGACGGCCCATACATGTTCGATTGGCGCGCGCAACACAATTGAGACCCGGATGGCTTTCATGGCGATATCTGCGCTGTAATGGCGATGCGACGAAGCTCTTCAGCCGCAGCTTCTGGGGAAACAATATTGATCATGACGCCAGTGCCACGCTCAAAGCCAGCAGTGGTGGTGAGTTTAGGAAACAAATGAACATGCCAGTGGTAAATGCCAGCGTGATGCGATGGCGCGGTATGAAATACCAAGTTGTATGCAATATCACCCAGTGCGCGAACTAAATGCACGAGAGATTCACGAATTGCTAGTCCGACTCCTGTAAGTGATTCGTCGCTGGCGTCAACAAGATGCTGGTTGTGATCTTTGGGCATGATCAGAAGTTCGTATGGGCTTGAACTCCAGAACGGACACACGACAAGAGCATGCTCGTTTTCAAAAACATGACGTTCGCCTTGATTTTCAGCTTCTTGAGTAGTGCAAATAATGCAACCACCCTTGAACCGCTCAAACGCGCGTTCTTCTTCAAGAATTTCACCTGGCACAAACGGAAGTCCAAGAAGTTGTCCATGTGGGTGAGACAGTGAAGCACCGGCTTCGCGACCATGGTTCACAATTGCTTGGGTGTAGCGAATGTTTGGCGTGTTCGCATGAGCAACAAAGCGACTTTTTAAGGTCGCCATCATCTCGGCGATCACTTCATCGTTGAAGGTGTCTATTCGCGCCGAATGATCTGGCGTGAACACGAATACTTCGTGGGTGCCACTGGCTTCTGCCATGACATGGACGGGTCCAAGATTTCGCACAGCAAGAGACTCATCTCCTTCAAATGCCGGGTAGCGATTCGGGACAACGCGCATCTTCCAGTTGCCAGCGGCGTCGACTGTTTCGCAGAGTGAAGTTTCATCGCGACTACTGCCTGGGCACAGCGGGCATTCAACTTCTGGATCGCTGTCAACCAGAAATACGCGCAGAGCGAAATCGCTTTTGCGTTGAGCCCTGTCGGGCACCACCGTGACCCATCGGCCGGTGAGGAGATTGAGGCGTAGTTGGCTCACTGTTGTTACAGGATAGATGCCTTTTCGCACGGATAGGGGGCATCCACGATGATCGAGTGAATTTATGGAAGGCGTCGGTACTGACTGATATGACGTCGTGAATCCGCAGTGAACACCGAGCCGTGGCCATCTTCAGATCGGTCCACAAGGACTAGGCCAGCATCCGCGGCATAGGAGTCAAGTTGTTCGGGGGTCAAGTAGTGCACAGCCCACCTACGGGGCTGGCCTGGAATGCCTTGGGTGTATTCAACAAATTGGCCAGACATTCGTTGGTGTTCCACCTCATGGTGACTAAAAGAAAACACGGTTGACAGTGCTGTGTGTAAGTGATCATTCTTATCTGCTAAACACCCAAACATGGGGGGTACTTCAATTTGACAAATCAACGGGGGGGTATCATTTTTTTGTTGAGGGTCAGCCGACAACCAACTGAAATAATGTGGGGCACATCATGATTGGAAACATTAAAAAGATTAGAAACATTGCAGCTGTTGGGGTTGCAGCGTCGCTTGTTGTGGGTGTACTCACACTTGGGTTTTCTGTTCCTGTTAATGCCCAAGATGATCTTGCGGCTGAAACGCTTTCTGCTCTTGAGGCTGTGACAGATCAGGCTGGAACATCAGCTACTGATGTCTTAGCCAATGTTGCTGACGTTGTAACGGATAGCAGTGGCGATACAGCAATTGAGGCAACAGTTGCAGGCGTTGAAGTCATAGTGCCAACTGATCCGTCTGACCAAATCTCTTTAGAGTCATCCACTGGTGATGTGCTGTCAATTGGGTTGCCTTTTGCTGACAAAGCAACAGACGCAACTGTAGTAACAGATGGTGTTGTTGCTTATGACAACAAAAACTTGAGTACTACAGCAGTTGTGGTTAAACAAGACGGCTCTGTACAGATCACAGTTGTGATTGAAGGACCAACTGCACCTACCAAATATCCGTACGAGCTAAATATTCCAAGCGACGCGACTGTTTCAATTGGCGATAATGGTGGTGTGACAATTTTGGATGCTGATGGCACCTTTTTGGGTGGTATCGCTTCTGCATGGGCAAAAGACGCGACGGGTGTTTCTGTGCCGACGCATTACGTGTTGAACGGATCTGTTCTTACACAGGTTGTTGAACACACAACAGCCAGGTTTGTTTATCCGATTGTTGCTGACCCGTGGTTTGGAATCAAACTCATTGAACGCACCGCGTGGTATCCATACTTTAAACCCTGGAAGCTTCAGGTTTATCCGACGGGATGGCTTAAAGCGGCCCCACTTTTGTATGCAACGTTGTGGACTCGCTTTATACTTAGTGATATACGTGATCAAGCGTGGAAAGACATTAAGTCGATGACTCCTGGAGGCTGGAATCTGTCACCAAGTATGCGTGATCAGTTTTACTGCCATTTTGACTTCTGGGCCCTCGGCACTGTGCAGCGATACTTTAGTGATACTAATCCGTCGGTTGATCCAAGTTGGGACCTTGAGATGTATCGACCGTACGTCAGCTATCCGTACCTGGTCTCGCAATCCTGCAACAACTGATGACGACTCCTTCTAAAATATCCCCTCAGAGGCCCAGTGTTTGGTTAATGATTGCTTTGGTTGTTAGTGGAGTACTTGCCGTTGTGTCGTTAGGAGTCTTGGTCTACGGCATGGATGGTAGGGTTAATCGTGAACTTTACTATGATGCGACCGGCATTGAGATATCCGCCACTAATGTCGAATACTATGCTTTTTTGGGCAGTGTTTTAGGCGTCATAGTTATTGGGGTTTTGTTTTTCGCGCTTCTTGGTAATGCCAGAAGCCGTTGGCGCCGTCACGCATTGCACCACATGACGACTACTTCTGAAATTCGCCTCCAAGGATCCAGTGTTTGGTTAATGATTGCTTCGGTTGTTAGTGGAGTACTTGCCGTTGTGTCGTTAGGAGTCTTTGGTTACATCCGGTCGTTAAGGGGCAATCGTTGGGAAGACCTGTATGAGGGCATTGTCCCTTTTGGATACCCCGCTACAACCAGAACAGTGGGTTATGACTCGTATGTGTCCTTGTTTCCTTTTATAGAGACCCCTACCAGTGAAATCATGGCTGGTATGGCCCCTTTTTTTGGTGTCGTGGTCTTCTCGGGTTTGTTTATTGTGCTTCGTGTTATTATCGGGGATCGTCGAAACATCGCTAAGCAGATGCAACAACTAGCCGATTGGCCTCTAATATTTCCTGTTCCAGCCGGGCGTGACTGACACCGCCATATGCAATATCTGCGTTGAATCAGCCGGCATTTTGGATCAAACCCGGGACACTTCAGTTACGCCGACCAGTTGAATTCACCGGCATCCACGATGATCGAGTGAATTTATGGAAGGCGTCGGTACTGACTGATATGACGTCGTGAATCCGCAGTGAACACCGAGCCGTGGCCATCTTCAGATCGGTCCACAAGGACTAGGCCAGCATCCGCGGCATAGGAGTCAAGTTGTTCGGGGGTCAAGTAGTGCACAGCCCACCTACGGGGCTGGCCTGGAATGCCTTGGGTGTATTCAACAAATTGGCCAGACATTCGTTGGTGTTCCACCTCGTGGTGACTAAAAGAAAACACGGTTGACAGTACTGTACTGGAGCGAATCTCAACGTGGCTGCCATTTTCGGTGTGTAGAGGTCGTGCGAGATCAACAAAGAAGGATCCGTTAGGGGCAAGAGTGTTGGCAACGAGGCTCAGGCACGAGCGCATTGATTCCTCGTTGGCAAGATTAAAAAACGTGTTATAGCCAGCAAAGATGAGGTCATATGGTCCAGTACCAATGTTGCGTGAGAAGTCGGCGAGAACATATGTCACAGTGGCATGAACTGTCTTGTGGCGAGCGATATTGAGCATTGCCTCACTTGTATCTACGCCAGTCACCACATCAAGAACAGGCAAGCGATGAGTGGCAATAGCCGAGATGAGTCGTGCGGTTCCGACTCCAAGTTCACAGATACGAGCCTGACCGTGAGGCAATGCGTGACAAAGGGCTTCAACGAAGTCTGAGTCGTTCAAGTCTGAGTACCAGTCGTCGTAGACGTCGGCAAATGAGTCACCGTAGGTTGCTGAGTCGTAGCCGCCTTGGTCAAAGTTGGGCAAAGAGTCAGACCCAGAAGAAGTAGATAGAGCCATCTGGACTAGTTCAGCACGGTTCAGTCGAAGGGGACACATCGGTAGCCTAGGAAGTGATGAATTCAGTGCCGTTACACAATCGAGAATATGTCTATCTCGATCATGCTGCGACATCGCCTGTGCGCGTCGAAGTTCGTAGTGCGATGGAGCCATACGGTGATGTGATGTATGCCAATCCATCTGGTTCTCATCGATTCGCTCGAGAGGCCCGACGCGTGATCGACGAAGCAAGAGATCAGGTTGCTTCAGTCATTGGGTGTGCGCCAGGAGAAGTGATATTCACGAGCGGTGGCACAGAAGGAGACAACTCGGCTGTTTTAGGTTCAGTGCGTCGACATGGTGGGCGAGCAGTGTGTACTGCAACAGAGCACCATGCTGTTTTGCATTGTGTTGAGCACACGAACGGTGTAGTGGTTGATGTCACGTCCGAGGGGCCGTTATCGCCAGATCATCTTCGCTCTGTACTCACGCCACTTGACGACATATCTGTTGTGTCGGTCATGGCTGTTAACAATGAGACAGGTGCGATAAATGACATTGAACACATCTCTCGTGCTGTTCGTCGTCAAGCACCCAATGCCGTACTGCATACTGATGCGGTGCAAGCAGCATGTTGGATTGATCTGCGCACTCTGTGGCCACACGTTGATGTACTCACGTTGTCTGCACATAAATTTGGGGGACCAAAAGGTGTAGGAGTAATGGTGGTGCGTGACGGCATAACGCTGGAACCACTTATTTTTGGTGGTGGCCAAGAACGCGATCGTCGTAGTGGCACCCACAACGTGGCCGGAATTGTAGGAACAACTGTTGCGCTTGGTCTTACCGATGAGAATCGTTGTGCAGAAGTAAAGCGTGTTGGTGCGTTGCGAGATGATCTGTTGAAGCGTTTGACACAAGCAATTCCGAGTGCGGTGGCATCAATTTCCTCAAGTGTTGGTGTTGCTGGAATCGCTCATCTCTGTATCGTTGGACTTGAAAGTGAGTCATTGTTGTATTTGTTAGATGAATCCCGTGTGTGTGTATCTGCTGCATCTGCATGTGCAAGTGGGGCGATGGAACCATCTCATGTATTGGCCGCGATGGGTTTTGAGCGGGATCGTATTCGCGGTTCGTTGAGGTTTAGCTTCGGACATACAACGACACAATCAGATATTGACTTAGCAGTTACGGCCACTATTGCTGCTGCTGCTCGACTGGGAGCGGTGGTAAACACATGAAAGTACTTTTAGCAATGTCTGGTGGAGTTGACTCATCGGTGGCTGCATTAATCCTGAGAAACCAGGGACACGATGTAGTCGGAGTCACCATGCGCTTGTGGGGTGGTGAAAGTGATACCGGTTGTTGTTCTGTCTCTGACGTCGATGACGCACGGCGAGTCGCACAGCAACTCGATATTGATCACTTGGTTTTTAATTTCTCAGAAGAGTTCCATCGTCATGTTGTTGATCCGTATGTTGTCGCCCACGCAGAGGGAACAACACCTAACCCTTGTGTCGAATGCAATCGGCATCTGAAGTTTGACAAACTGTTTGTGCGCGGTCGTGAACTTGGATTTGATGCGGTTGCTACAGGACACCACGCCCAGATTGTTGACCACAATGGTTCGTTGCGACTCGGGCGTGGTCATGACGCTGCAAAAGATCAGAGTTATGTCGTGCATATGTTGTCTGAAGAGGAACTTGGGTATGTGATGTTTCCTGTTGGAACCATGCAGAAACCAGAATTACGCGAAATGGCCCTTTCAGTGGGGCTTCGCACAGCAACTAAACCAGACAGCCAAGATGTGTGCTTTATCGGATCCAAAGTTGGGCGCGCAGGATTTCTTGAGCCACGCATCGAGTTCAACGCAGCCACCGTTGTTGATGGGGCAGGGGTTGAAATTGGACAAGTGCCTGCTGTTGAACTTGTCACGCTCGGACAGCGCCGCGGGCTTGGTTTGGGTGGTGGTGACAAACGGTATGTAGTTGCAGTTGATGTGCCTCGCCGACGAATTGTTGTCGGAGATGAATCAGGGCTGTTCGTAGACAGCACAGAAGTAAAAAAATTGTCATGGCCCTATGCAAACGATCATCAGTTATTGGATGGTGCCACTGTGCTTGTGCAAGGCAGTGCTCACGGTGCTCGATCATCTGGTCGAATTATCATGAGTGGCGATACATGCCGAATTGAATGGGATCGTGCGCAACGGCGCATCGCTCCAGGACAAACCGTAGTTTTTTACGACGAGACCGATGCTGTTGTGCTTGGTGGCGGAATCGTCAGCGCTTAATTTTGTGAAGCGCGGCGTCTAGACGTCGTGGTGCGATTGAAAAAGACAAGATATGGAGTGCTTCTGTTGTTTTCAATGTTTTAGCGGTAATAGGGGATAGCACTACTTTTTCCGCCTGAGTCATTGTGATTGCGAGTCGTGGACCAGCAACACCACCTGACAGGTCTGCCGTGTCTCCAGCATTATCCACCTTTGCTATTGAGGCGACATGATTTTTACGCACCATGGTCGTGTCGGCCAACACCAAATTGTCGTGCACGACAATGCCCGCCGGCACAACCACAAGCCAGCGTCGCGCAAGTCGATGCAGTCGGCGAGGAGCGGTGCGACTCAGAAGCACTGCAAGAAGCGTTAATGGAACTCCGATGGCGTAGTTGCGGGCAGCTATAAAAATTGGGCCGCAGATGAGAGACCCGAAAAAAATTGCCCACGCAATAACTGCAGGTGCCATGTAGCCAACTGGCGTGCGCAAGGTAAATCGGACTTCGTTCCCGTAAGCACTGCCTTGGGCATTGATGTCACAAAACATGGGCCGAGAGGCGCTAAAGATCACAATTAGGCAGGCGCCGATTGCCCACTCCGAACCACTGATTATGGAAATAATCAGCATGAGTGGAGCACTGCAGCGAACAACGGTAAGCGAGAGTGGGCTTGGAACAAGAAGTGCTGTTGTCACTGCTATCCAGATTGTCCATGATTGGATTGCAACGACCAAGGTGACTGCCAAAGAACGCTGGTCAGTTGCCGTACTCCACGGACTTAGCCCAGCAATCACCACCCAACAAAGACCAATTACCACACTAAAGCCCCAGTTGCTGAGCCATTGGCGTTGGGCTTGGCGAATCAGGGTCATGCTTCTAGCCTGCCGTATAGCGAGCAAAAATAATCAATCCCCCAATTCGTACCCATCGGTAAGTTACTGCTACCAATAGGGAGAGAGTTTTTACTGCAGTTGCAGTGAAAAAATAAGGGTCAAACAGGTGCCATTCGAAAGCGACATCACAACTCCTCGTACAGGGGCGACATTCGGTGTTGGCAGTTTGCCGCACCGCAGCATGACTGCTGCTCTTGATTTTGCATGGAACTCATCTGCCATTCCAACGATTCCGTCTCTGCCGCGTCGTTCGCCAGCAGAAGGCATGATCGCCCAAGCATTGTCAGGTATTGAGGGTGTCTCGTTCGGCCAGTACGGTGGTATCAGCATCGATGCTGCTTCTCTTGTCGTGAGTCCAAACATCACATCAAATATTGACGCTGATGCGTTTGGGGCTTTCGCTGCTTTCCTGGAAACATTCGAGCAACGCAATACCGGCATCACACATGTGAAATGGCAATTCGTGGGGCCAATCACACTGAGTATCGAACTGATGAAAATTGGTTTGGAACCACGGGAAGCAATTGATCTTGCTCTTCGTGCGGTTCGCACACATGTTTCGTCGCTAGAGACACATGTACGTAACGCATGTGGAAATGTCACTCAAATCATTGTCCTCGATGAACCTTCGTTGGCACAGGCGCTTGAATACGGTTTCGTTATCAGTACCGAAGAGGCCATTGATCTGGTCTCTGGCGCTTTGATGTCGATTCCAAGCAGACATATCAGTGGTCTGCATTCGTGTGCAAAAACAAATTGGGGTGCGATGCTGGCTACTGGGGCCAATGTTTTGTCGATTCCTGTTCCTTCGTCATCTGACGCGATGGCAATGGGCGAGATGCTTGTTTGTGCACCGCGAATTTCTGAACATCTTGAGCGTGGTGGTCGTATCGCGTGGGGTGCTGTGCGCACCGATGGCCCGATCTCGGTGAATGCGGATAGGTCGTGGAAAGCATTGATGGAATCTATGTGTGAGCTTGTCAAAGCAGGAGTGGATCCATTATTGGTACGAAGGATGAGTTATCTCACCCCGGCATGTGGGCTTGGCACTCTCAGTGATGCCGTGGCATCACGGGTCATGATGCATGTTGCAGATGTGGCAGCCAAAGTGGCAGAACAGGCAACAGCCTCGCGTCTGACGCTTGGCTCATAACAGCCATTCTTGCTGCATGCTTTCGGTAGTTTGTAGATGATGGCGCGTACACCTTCTCCACAGGAAAAAGCTCAAGAACTGCGCGACCAAATTCGGTTTCACAACGACCTGTATCACGCTCAAGATTCTCCAGTTATTAGCGATGCCGAGTTCGATTCGTTGGCACGAGAATTGCAAGCACTCGAATCTGCATATCCAGACCTTGCGCTCGCGGATTCTCCAACCTCTGAAGTGGGTGCAGTAGGAGTCACAACATTTGATCCAGTGACGCATCGCGTGCCAATGACCAGTCTGGACAACGCTATGGATGAAGACGAGTTGCGTGCATGGGGAGACAGAGTCAGCAAAGGTTTAAGTGGCGCTTCTGCTCGGTTTGTGTGCGAGCTCAAGATTGACGGCTTAGCTATCAGTATTCGCTACGAGAACGGGAAAATAGTGCAAGCAGCTACTCGTGGTGACGGAAAAGTTGGAGAAGACGTAACCGCTAATGTCGCCACAATTTCATCTCTTCCTGTCAACATTATTGGGTCAAAAAACGTACAGGTTCCCGATGTCATTGAAGTACGTGGCGAGGTCTACATGTCAATTGCGGCATTTCAAAAACTGAAGGCAGAGCGCGAAGAAGAAAATATAGTGAGGTTGAAAAACGGCAAGGCACCTCTAGCTGTTCCTGTTAATCCGCGTAATGCGGGAGCAGGCAGTTTGCGGCAGAAAGATTCAACAATCACAGCGCAACGCGATATGTCCATGTGGGCGTACCAGTTGGGGGAAGTTGTTGGTGCGCAAGTGTTCACAAGCCACCACGACACGCTTAATTACTTGGGTGTTCTTGGTTTCCCGGTAAACCCTGAGATCACCATCGTTGACTCAATCGATGCAGTTCTGGCATTTTGTCGCGACTGGCAAGAACGTCGCCATGAACTTGCGTATGAAATTGATGGTGTTGTTGTCAAGGTAGATGATCTCAATCAACGAGAGATACTTGGATTTACTTCGCGGGCCCCGCGTTGGGCAATTGCATTTAAGTTCCCGCCAGAAGAACGACACACCATTTTGCAAGACATTCGTGTCTCAGTTGGGCGCACTGGGCGGGTTACACCGTTTGCTGTGCTCGAGCCAGTTTTCGTTGGTGGCTCAAACGTTGCCATGGCAACACTGCATAATCGCGATCAAGTCATCCTCAAAGATGTTCGCCCTGGCGACACGGTTATAGTTCGCAAGGCAGGTGATGTCATCCCTGAAGTTGTCGGTCCTGTGCTTGCCCAACGTCCACCAGGAACCCCAATATGGGAGTTTCCAACACACTGCCCTTGCCCTGTGAAGTCGCTATTAGTAAAGCAAGATGATCAAGCTGACACGCGTTGTGTTGAACCAAGTTGCCCATTCCAGCGAGATCAACGCATTATCTATTTCGCATCGCGTGGTGCAATGGATATTGAAGGCCTCGGCGAAAGAACTGTGTCTGCATTGTCCGATGCTGGCCTTGTCGCTGACGTTGGTGATCTCTATTCGTTAAGCACTGAACAATTGTTGACCTTGGAAGGTTTCGCTGTGGTTAGTGCTGAAAACTTAGTTGCAGCGATTCAATCGTCATGCTCCAAACCGTTACCTAGATTGCTGACAGCGCTCGGAATAAAAAATCTGGGGCCAGCAGCGTCTGAATCTTTATCGGCATATTTTGGAACTCTTGATCGTGTTGCAACAGCGACGATTGAAGAGCTTTCCGATGTTGAAGGGATTGGTGCGACCATTGCTACTTCCATCGTGAACTGGTTCGCAGCAGGTGATAACCAAGTATTGATTTCTAAATTGCGAGTTGCCGGAGTTGAATTTGGTCGCCTTGAGATCAGTGCTGATCCCCAAGTTCTTGTCGGCAAGGCCATTGTTGTGACCGGTTCGCTAGAAGGTTTCTCTCGCGAGGAAGCTGAGTCAGCCATAAAACGTCGCGGTGGGAAAAGCCCCTCAAGTGTGAGTGCAAAAACATTTGCTGTGGTCTTGGGTGCAGAACCAGGCGCAAGCAAGGCCACAAAAGCAGAAAAATTAAAAATTCCGATACTGGATGAGGCAGGATTTTTAGCTCTGCTGAACACGGGCGAACTGCCACATGCATCTGACTAGTTGGCTTCAAACGTCCATTTGAAAATACGGGCCGTGGTTGGGCTTTCTGTAAATTTCCAAAAACGTACCGATGCTGTGTGTTTGCCCTGCGTCAAGGTTTCAATCGGCGCACCTTTTTGCGGTAAAAAACTAATAATGAAGTTGCCTGGGTCGTAAATGGCAGTTGGGGGCATGTCAACTTGGGCTCCTGGCTGTGGAGTTTTGCCATTTGCTGTCAATTCGTCAAGCCGTGTGGTTTCAAGTTCAACATCGTCAATGGTGAGCACGGCGTTATAGCCCTCAATGAAGTCGACATAGATCTGGCTTTGGCGCAACACTTGGTCGCCAGGGCCAGGAGACATATTTTCGATCTCGGCGGGAATTCCCTGGGTTTGGCGACCAGTTGTTCCCTTGGACACACCGAACCCAATCAACATCAGCCCAATCCCAATTCCGATGCTGACAATGATCAGTTGCTTGTCAATTGGGCGTTTCATGGCTTCATTCTGGCTGATTTGGGCGCCGATTCACTACTCCATTGGTCACACGGTAGGTTAAATGGGTCATGAGGGACCCACAAAACTTGCCGGGCACTGTCCTTGCTGGCCGCTACCAGATCGATCAGATCAGGACAGAAGGCTCAGGATCAGTCAGTAGCGCAATGCAATGCGATGCCACAGACCTGTCGTCTCATGAGTCGGTGTCGGTGCGTCTTGTGCCACTCGACCAACTCATCAACCCGCAGCTTGGTTCCACAACTCCTGCCGATGCAGTTGCAATTTTTGAGCAGCGAATGGACATCGCTTCGAGTTTGCGCCATCCCTGTATCGAAACGATGCTTGATCACGGCGAGGTCACCCTCGATGGTGAGCGCTATGTCTTTTCAGTGGGTGAGCGCCTCGCTGGTGGATCCCTTCGCGAATTTCTTGATCGCGGTCGGCGACTCTCGCCATCCCAAGCACTGATTGTTGGCATTGATGTCTGTCGTGCTCTTGATGCAGCAGCCAAACAAGGAATCTCCCATGGTGATCTTCGGCCATCACGACTGCTCTTTGGGCTTGATCGGCGAGTTCGCCTCGTTGGTTTCGGGGCTCCGTTGCATCCACTTGATTCTTTGGCTCTTGAACAAGCTTTGTATTCATCTCCTGAGTTGGGCGAGGGTGGAGCACGCACTGCATCGTCAGATGTGTATGCGCTGGCCTTGATTCTTGTGGAGGCAATGACAGGCGATGTGCCTTTTGTTGCAGACACGGTTGCTGCGGCTTTTACGAATCGTGTCGGCAAACTATTGCCGGTGAGCGCTGACTTTGGTGCGCTTGCTCAAGTTCTTGAACGTGCTGGTCGACCAGTTGCTTCCGAACGCTTTAGTCCTCGTGAGATGGGTCAAGCGTTGGTGCAAACTGCAGAAAAACTTGCACGACCAACACCGATTGACATTGTCGGTACAGGACTTTTTGACGTAGAAGTTACGTCGACAGATCCATCGCAACCAATTGCTCGCCCTGACATCAGTTCGTTGCCGCCGGTACAAAATATTGCGCCGACTGAAACGATACTGATTCGTACAACACCAAACTTTGTACACAATGATCCGCCGAGCACTCCAACGCCGATCATGATCAGTGATGTCACCTCTCCGACTGGAACTCCGCTCACTATTGGGTCCGATGAAACAGGCCCAGTTGTTCTTGATGCAGAAGGTTTACGTGCTTTGAGTGCACAAGATGACACCACCAAGGTGAGTCGTCCTAAAAAGAAGTGGGGCAAGCGAATTGCCATTCTTGTTGTCGTTGCAGTGTTTGCTGGTGGAGGTGGAGTTGCTGCATATTTCACGGTGCTGAATCCAAAGAACCCTGTGCCTGCTCTAGCCAGTCTGGCCGAAGCTGAGGCTCGTAATCAGGTGTCTAAATTTGGTTGGAAAGTTGTGATCGCCAAAGAACGAAGCGATCAAGTACAAGAGGGTCAAGTCATTCGTACTGATCCAGTGTTTGGTTCCAACTTGGCAAAACGTGAGTCACTCACACTCGTCGTGTCGCAAGGTCCGACATTGTCTGTTTTGATTGAGCTTGTAGGTCTGACTGCAGACGATGCAAAAGCGAAACTTGCAGTACTCGGATTAGAAGCTACTCCGACGGATGTGGCTGATGAGTCCGTTGCTGCCGGAACAGTTGTGGCGTGGAGTATTCCCGATCAAGCAACGCTGAAAACAGGGGACTCGGTTGTGAAGGGGACAGCTGTTGCGATCAATGTGTCGACTGGTCCTGCACTGCGTGAAGTTCCAATGTTGATTGGCATGACTCTTGTGGATGCAACTGCAAAATTAACTGAGTTAGGTCTCGTCGTCGTTCAAGCGCCCACTATCGGTCATCCAGAAATTCCTGCTGGTCAGATATCGGTGCAAGTGCCCGCTGCCGCAGAAAAACTTGCTAAAGGTGCAACTGTCACGATCACGGTGTCGGCTGGTCAAACCACCACGCTGATCCCATCTATCTACGGAAAAGATCTTAAAACCGTCACTGAACGCCTGTTGAAGTACGGAATGGTGATTGGCAAAGTCACGGGAAGTTCGAGAACCCGCCTCAAATCAGCCTTGATTGATGGAAAAGTCGTCCAGAACTTTGAGCGGGTAATCGTCGGTAAGACCGTCGACCTCGTCTTCCCCTAATCTTGGCGAACAACCTGATGAATGATCAGGTTGGATTTTTGAGGAGGAACTCATGGGAGCATTAGACGGACGCGTAGCGATCATCACTGGAGCTGGCAGAGGAATTGGGCGTGAACATGCGCTGTTGTTTGCAGCTGAAGGCGCCAAAATTGTGGTTAACGATCTTGGCGGAGCAAACGATGGTTCAGGAACCGACTCAACTCCGGCTCAGCAAGTGGTGGATGAAATCACAGCAATGGGTGGTTCTGCAATTGCTAACTACGACAACGTTGCAGATTGGGAAGGCGCCCAACGAATGGTCAACTCTGCAGTGGAAACATTTGGTGATCTCGACATTCTGGTAAACAACGCTGGTATTTTGCGTGACCGCTTTCTGGTCAACATGACAGAAGCAGAATGGGATGCTGTCATTGCAGTGCACTTGAAGGGGCACTTTGCGCCATCGCGTTGGGCTGCTACATATTGGCGTGAACAGCACAAGGCTGGCGTCACGAAGCCTCGCAATATCGTGCACACATCGTCTACTTCTGGATTATTTTCAAATCCAGGACAAGCAAATTATGGCGCAGCAAAAACGGGCATCGCCACCTTCTCGCAAATATTGGCTAAAGAACTCATCCGATACAACGTGAAAAGTAATTCCATCGCCCCTGCAGCACGTACGCGTCTCACCATGGCAACGCCTGGCCTCGGAGAGCGCATTGCTGAACCAACTAATGCAGCACAGTTTGATGAGTGGGATCCAGCCAACATTTCTCCGCTGGTGTGTTATCTCGCGTCGGCTGCATGTGATTTCACCGGTGAAACATTTTTTGTGCAAGGTGGCGAAGTCACACGAATCAAGTCATGGGAGCGCGCTGAAACTGTGAAACAAAATGATCGTTGGGCAGTGGCGGATCTCACAGTGGCAATGAATGACCTGGCTACAAAGGTAGACAAGTAGGTCACTACCGTGTAGGTGCCCCATGAAACTACGTCGCAACACAGAAGAGGAACTCGCTCCGATCGGTCGAGAATCAATCACCTTTGAACAAGGTGGTGTTGACGAAGTATCAATCATTCCGTGGACGTTGATGATTCCACGGCGAATCGCCCGCAAAGTTGGTGTTACGCGGCGATGGGCGATACTTACAGTTGTTCTTGCTGGCCTGTTCACGACAAGCTCAACGATCACTGTTCTCGTGGTCTCGCTTGACACGATTGCCAAAGATCTTGGTTCAAGTGTCAGCGTTCTGAATTGGTCGATCATCGGGCCAATGTTGGCTTTCGGGGTTGTTGGGCCTGCGTACGGCAAAATTGGAGACCTGTACGGCCACAAACGTGTCTATGTTTACGGGCTGTTGTTTGCCGGATTATTCGCTGGTGCAACAGTTTTTGCGTGGAATGGAACATCTATGGTGGTCTTTCGATTGTTGTCTGCTGTAGCTGGTTCTGCAACCGGTCCGGCAGCGATGGCCTATATCAACCGTTTATTTGAACCACACGAGCGAGTGCGACCACTTGGTCTGTGGAGTTTCGTAACGGCTGGTGCCCCAGTCATTGGTGTCGTTATGGGTGGGCCAGTGATTGCTGCGATTGGATGGCGGATGATCTTTGTGGTGCAGGCACCGCTATTGGTTGGTGCTGGGGTTCTTGCTTGGTATTTGTTGCCCCAGACCTCGCGCAGTGCTGCTGTGAAGTTTGATATCAAGGGTGCGCTCACGTTGGGTTTAGGTGCCACATTGATCTTGCTCACGATTAGCCGTGGACACGCATGGGGCTGGTCGTCGCCAACAATTATTGTGTTTGGACTTCTCGGAGTTGGATCTTTGTTGGCGTTTGTACGAATTGAACAAGTAGCAGAGGCTCCGTTGATGCCGCTTGAATGGCTCCGCAATCGAAATATTATTTTGCCCATTCTGATTCAGGCGCTGTTGAATTTTGCGTACATGGGTGGATTCATGATTATTCCGCAAATGTTAGAAAATGGACTCGGCTTTTCAACATCGGATGTCGGACTATTAATTATTGCCCGACCACTTGCGTTTTCAATCACCGCGCCCATCGCCAGTCTGTTTACGATGCGTGTCGGCGAAAGAATTTCTGGAATGATCGGTGCCATTGCAATTGTCTTGTCGATGATCGTGTTGAGCAACGTTGGTGCCGGTACGTCTGGAGCAGTCATTGCGTTTGGTCTCGGATTATCGGGTGTTGGTTTTGGAATAGCTGGCCCTGCTCTGACAGCACTTGTATCTAATGCGGTAGAAGATGAACACATTGGTGTCGCTGGAGCGATGCAACAGCTGTTGAGTCAGATGGGTGCAGTACTTGGTGCAACCGTCATGATTTCAATTCACGAAATGACGGCGTCTAGTGGACTCCTTCGCAGTTACACGATTGCGCTCTTAAGTGGCGCTGTGACAGCGGTTATGGCCACCGTGCTTGCGTCTCGGCTGAAATCAACCCCACGCGGTCCAGCTGTTACGCAGTTATCGACTTAATTTCTGCGATCACTGCCACAGTTATGTCGTTTTGGGGAAGGCTTGTCTGCATCACCATAAATTTTGTGATGTCTCCTTCCACCTTGATTTTCCCACTCATAAACGCCTGCATACTCGAGGCGGGGTCTTGTTCAACAAACAATTGGCGCGCTGTGTCGTAGTCAGTAGTCACGGTGAGATCCGCAGTGACGAGAAGACCAAGTTCCATGTCAAGAACGCCTGTACTGGTGTCTATGTGGGCATGAATCAGGCCCACACCGAATGGCACTTTATTTGTGACAATATTTATTCGCACCAGCACATCGATGCTTGGAACTTGGTCGGAATACCTGTGACGAATGTCGCGGGCAGCAGTAATCCAGTCATCTGACAAAAATAAGTGGCCCATCGGTCTCCTCTCAGGCAAAACAGCTGTATTGGTTTGTACGGAATGTACAAACAATGTCGCAATCTCGCACACGAGAGGCGAGAATAGTTCAATGTCGAGAATTTTGGTTTCTGAAGAACTAGCCGTTGGTGGTCTTAATAAGCTGCGGGCCGCTGGCCACGAGGTAGATGTGCAGGTCGGTCTCTCACCAGAGCAACTGGCTGTTGCTATCAAAGGTGCCCATGCCCTTATTGTGCGCTCAGCAACCGATGTGAATGATGCGTTGCTAGAAGCCGCACAAGACCTCGTTGTTGTCGGCCGCGCAGGTGTTGGCCTTGACAACGTAGATGTTGAATCGGCGACTCGTCGTGGGGTGATGGTTGCTAACGCGCCAGAGTCCAACATTGTGTCAGCCGCAGAACACACGATGGCGTTGTTGTTGTCTGTTGCCCGCAATGTTCCTCAAGCCCATGCGGCATTGGTGCAGGGCCGATGGGAGCGTAGCAAGTGGGAAGGCGTCGAACTGTTCGACAAGACCCTGGGAATTATTGGTCTTGGTCGTATCGGCAAACTAGTTGCTCAACGCGCTGCGGCATTCGGCATGCGCATTATTGCGTTTGATCCGTTTGTGTCAGAAGAGCGTGCTCGGGCAATGAATATCGAACTTACCGATATTGACTTGTTGATGCAGCGTTCTGATTTCATCACAGTGCATTTACCGAAGAACAAAGACACGATCAATTTGTTAAATGCTGAAATGTTTAAAAAAGCAAAACCAAGTTTGCGCGTTATTAATGTTGCCCGTGGTGGAATCATCAATGAAGCAGACCTAGCTGAAGCAGTCAAGACTGGTGTGATCGCTGGTGCGGCAATCGATGTATTTGACAAAGAGCCGACCACATCGTCGCCGCTGTTTGGACTCGACGGAGTCGTTGTTACTCCTCATCTGGGAGCAAGTACCACTGAGGCCCAAGATCGTGCAGGGCTCGATATCGCAGATCAGATCCTGTTGGCGCTTGCTGGGGATTTTGTTCCGTATGCGGTCAATATTTCGGCTGCTGATGCCAATGAGACCCTCAAGCCGTATTTGCCACTGGCCGAGCGGCTTGGTCGGTTGTTTTCCTCGGCTGCTGGCGAGTCGTTGACAGAACTTGAAATTGTTGCCACAGGAGAGATTGCTGGCTATGACACCAGAATCCTTACTCTGAGCGCCTTGAAGGGCTTCTTTTCACAGCGCCATGCAGACACCGTTACGTATGTCAACGCCCCTCAGATCGCCGCCCAGGCTGGTATCAGCATTAAAGAGACCAAGGTGTCAGGAGCGGGATCAAATAGTGATTATGTCAACTTGGTCACCTTACGCGCCGGCACGCAC
>Ga0209702_10000723_pt1 | contig 68675 bp, 59 predicted proteins | sample FRY01_FD_187210 | JGI IMG/M metagenome (GOLD analysis project Ga0209702, IMG submission 187210) | Freshwater microbial communities from Lake Fryxell liftoff mats and glacier meltwater in Antarctica - FRY-01 (SPAdes) (version 2) | ecosystem: Environmental > Aquatic > Freshwater > Ice > Glacier... | reverse complement strand
GCTGATTTCTCGGCAGAACGGATTAAAGAAAAAGCACGAACGGGGCAGCGCCGAACCGCTGCAGGTCAGTAAAAGATTACAGCTTAAAAACCTACACCTTTTGTCTTGACGAAAGGATCCACTTTAGATAATTACTTTTCAAAAGCATCGTTATAGGTCTGTATAACATGAATTAAATAGTGACTTAAGCGTGTTCACAATTGAAACGTGTATATGATTCAACCTAATCAAGTATTTCTGGAGAACGTTGTGTCACAGCACAAAACGCCAATTGAAAGTTCCAAAAAAAAACGGGTCAGCGACGTTGATTCAAAACCCGGCCATATTATTTGGGATCGGCCAGGCTACCTCGTGCGAAGACTTCATCAAATTCATGTTGCTATGTTTCTTGAGAGCGTCGCGCATGGAGAGCTCACACCGATTCAGTTCGGTTTATTGAGTATTTTGACAACCTACCCCAATATTGACCAGTTAACAATTGGAGAGCAACTTGGGCTTGATAGAGCAAATGTTGCTGGAATTCTTCATCGACTTGAAGCCCGTAAGTTAATCGCCCGCATTATTGACCCCAACAACAGACGTCGAAAAATTTGCCTTGCTACACCCAAAGGGCTAAAGTTGGTCGCGCAACACGAAGAAGAAATGCGTGAGTGTCAAAGACGTCTTCTTTCTCCGCTTCCGGCACAGGAAAGAAAGATTTTCATGAATCTCCTATCTCTCTTAGTAGAGGGTAACAACAACAATGGACGAACTGCGTTGAAGCTTAATAGCATGTAAGGTGATGGTTCGGTTTCAACTAAATTAACTACCTTATAAGAGAGTAAATAAGTGCAATGAAGATGTCGGCAAGCTGAATTCGTTTTTTGCACTAAAACCAACAAATTAATATTTTTACATTTAGCTATTGCATTTTATTATGCCTTTAGCATATTATGAAAGTATGTAATTAATTTGTATACTAACAATTGTGCTGTTTAGACAAGTGCCGTTTAGACAAGCAACATTTTTGGAGGTTCATACCATGGCTGATCTTTCACTAGAGTTTTGCGGAGTAAAATTTAAGTCTCCTATCATCATTGCATCGATAGAGACAACCAACAGTCCTGAAGTGATCCGCGAATGCGTGGATGCAGGCGCGGCAGGTATGATTATAAAAACGCTAACTGATATTGAGGATATGTCTCGGCTGACTCAAAATTCAAAGTATGCAATCCTTAATGAAAAAAATGAGATTATTAAGGGGAAGGTCAATAAAAACTTTGTTTTCTACAGCCGATCTGGATATTCAAGCACCGGATTACGCGAATGGATTCCCCATCTAAAAGAACTCAATGCCTATGCAAACGATCATGGTTCTCACCTTATTGGAAGTGCGGGTGGTAAGACAGTTCAAAGCTGGATTGATATCAGTAAAACCATCGAAGACTGTGGTCTGCCTATGGTTGAGCTTAATTTTGGTTGCCCACATCCAGCTATGATGCCTGGGGTGCACGGTGGGTCAATGATTGGGCAAGATGCAGAGATGGCTGCTGAGGTCACTGCCAGAGTTTGCGAAGCTGTCAATATCCCTGTGGTTATTAAGTTAACACCCGATCAATCACGAGTCATGGACGTTGCCCGCGCAGTTAGAGATGCGGGTGCTGCTGCAGTAACGGCGACCAATAGATACACTGGTTTTTCAGTTGATATTGAAACTGGACAACCTCGTTTAGGTGGGCCTGCTGGAATCGGTGGAGTTTGGGCTAAACCGTTATCTTTGCGATGGGTTCATAAAATTTACAACGAACTAGGAATGCCGATCACTGGTTCAAACGGAATATATGACCACAAAGATGTAGTCGAATTTATTATGACGGGAGCTAGCCTCGTACAGGTTGGCTCTGTGCTTATGCTTAAAGGCATCAAGCACTTGCCGAGTATCATTTCAGGTTTGTCCGACTTTATGGATCAGCACGGATATCCTGACATTGAGTCTATGGTAGGGATTGCTTCACGCGCGGCAGTTAAAGACTATAGTGATCAGTTTAAAAAATCAAGAATGCACAGCGAGGTCAATGTTGAAACATGTAAGAATCCTACTTGCAACATATGTATTCAGACCTGTTTTTACGATGCGTTGGCTCAGGGAGAAGATGGGCGTGTCAAGGCTTTAACTGAGAATTGCATTGGGTGCGAAATGTGCACTCAAACATGCCCCTTCGATTCGATAAGCATGCACACAACCACTGATACGCAACGCGGCGAGAAAATCTATTTTCAGATTCCAGATGAGGTATTTGAGTTCGGAAAATTCGAAAAGAAATTCGACCGTGGCATTAAGTTGTCAAAGGTACGTTAAGAGAGCTAATCATGCAAGATACTTCAACCCCCATTCAATATAGATACGCATTTGACATTGGAGGCACTTTCACAGATTGTGTTTTACTGGGGTCGAATGGGGCTGTTCATACGACAAAAATTCTGAGTGACTACAACCATGTTGCTGGGCCGATACTGTCGGGCTTGCAGCAAATGCTAAGTAATCATAGTATTGAAATCGATCAAATACAGGAAGTGGTTGTTGGTGCAACAACTGCCGTGACGAACTTAATTATTGAGCGTAAAGGCGCTCTGACGGGACTAATATCAACTAAAGGTTTTCGTGACGTAATTGAGATTGGTCGTGAAATACGTTACGACTTGTATGACCTGACTGCGATGGGCCCTGATCCAATTGTTTCCCGTGACTTTCGTGTTGAAGTAGACGAGCGCATAACTGCAACTGGGGCTGTTGTTCGCGAACTCTCTGACGCTGATGTAGAGCATGCCGTACAGCAATTAATTAGGAGTGGTGCCCAGTCAATTGCTGTCTGTTTATTGCATAGCTACAATAATCCGGCCCATGAACAGCAAGTTAAGCGAGTGGCACAAAGGCTAGCCCCACTAATTCCGATTTCTCTCTCTTATGAAGTTCTTGGTGAGTTACGTGAATATGAACGCACCGTGGCAACTGTATTGAATGCTTATGTCATGCCGATGGTTGGTAACTATTTAAGCCTTATTGAGAACGGTTTGCGTAACTTTGGAATCAATGCAACCCTGCAAATTATGCAGTCAAACGGTGGGGTGATTACGCGTGAACTTGGCGAACGAATGCCCATTCGAATGCTTGAGTCTGGACCAGCAGCTGGTGCACTAGGCGCAGCTCACTCTGCTCAAGCTGTAAAACTTCCTGATGTTTTGGCGTTCGATATGGGCGGCACCACAGCTAAAGCGTGCCTTATTTCTGACGGCAAACCCTCGATTACAACGGAATTTGAGACGGCTAGACTCAAACGATTCAAAAAAGGAAGCGGACTGCCAGTACGTTTGCCGACTGTTGATTTGATCGAGATCGGCGCTGGTGGGGGCAGTATTGCGCACATTGATTCAACAGGATTGTTAAAAATTGGTCCGCACAGTGCAGGCTCAAGTCCTGGTCCAGCTTGTTACGATCTCGGCGGAACTCTCCCGACCGTAACCGATGCAGCCTTGGTGCTGGGGTATCTTGATCCAGAGGGTTCGCTGAGCGGTAGTGTGAAATTACGGCTTGATTTAGCTCAAGCTGCTATCGATAAGCATGTAGCTAAGCCGCTCGGCTTGTCGGTAGTAGAAGCAGCGAACGGTATTCATCGGATAGTCTGTGAACATATGGCAACGGCATCAAAAATCCATGCAGTAGAGAAGGGCAAAGACGTTAGAAAATATACTTTATTGGCGTTTGGTGGTGCTGGACCCATACATGGACGTGAAGTAGCACGACGCGCAGGCTGTACAAGTTTTTTGATTCCAGCTAATGCCGGTGTCTTTTCTGCATTTGGTCTTCTTGTTGCACCAATGAAAGTTGATGCTGTTCGTACCCGATTTGCTCGTTTAGACACAATAGATTGGGATTCTATACAGTCGCTTTTACATGAAATGCAAGAGCATTTGAGAGAACAGTTGCAATCTGCTGGTGTCGATCGTTTGGCTATTCGCTTTCGCCTAAGTGCTGATATGCGATATGTGGGGCAGGGTTTTGAGGTTGAGACTGAATTGCCAGCTTCGCTTGAGCTTTTGAGCCAGGACGATATTGAGGCTAGATTTAACGAAGCTTATGCAAAGCTATTCGGCACCCATCTTACCAATCAAAAAATTGAGTTTATTAATTGGCGGGTTGAGGGTTTTGCTGCATCAGTTGAGCTACCTAATTTGATGCGCGCTGATGCGCATTTGTCGTCGGTGAGCCACAAGAAATCTAGAAAAGCATACTTTCCTGATGCGAATGCGTTTCTTGATACAGCGGTTCTGCACGAGAGTTCATTGACTCCTGGCGAAGTGCATGAGGGTCCAGCATTAATTGAACAGGCAGGTTCGACTGTGGTCATTGGTCCTAGTGATCATTATAGTATTGATCAGTTTGGTAACTTGCACGTCACTTTGAAAAAGCTTTGACGTGACTCTAATTTAAGGATGATAAGGCATGATCAGTCCAATTGATTTAGAAATTTATTGGAATCGACTTATTTCAATAACTGATGAGGCGGGGGCAGTCCTCAAGCGAACTTCGTTTTCGACTGTTGTTCGTGAATCAAATGATTTTGCGTGCGTTTTGCTTGATACTGAAGCGCGCTTGGTCGCTCAATCATCTTTAAGTATACCCGGTTTTATTGGAACAGCCCCCTTATCACTTCAGGCGATATTGAAAGTTTTTCCAAAGGAAACTTTACAGCCCGGAGATATTTTATTTACTAACGATCCTTGGATAGGTACTGGGCATCTTAATGATGCCACGATGGTTACACCTATTTTCTATGGAGGAAAGTTGATCGCTTTTGCAATCGCCGTCGCACACCTATCTGATATTGGTGGCCGTCAGTGGTCAGCAGATGCTAATGAAATGTTCGAGGAAGGAATTCGATTCCCTGTCATCAAACTTTGCGATGCCGGCCGTATAAACAATCTTGTTTTTCAGATGCTAGAGGCGAATGTGCGATTGCCTCAGCAAGTACGTGGCGACATTGAAGCACAGATGGGCTCGCTTAAAGTTGCAGAGCGGCGACTCGTAGAGTTGCTTGAAGAGTACGGTTTGAACAACATCGACGAGATAGCCCATTTGATCTTTAAGGCCTCAACTGAGGCAGCGTTGCAAGAGTTGAAATTAATTCCGCCTGGCGTCTACAAAGGTAGCGTTGAATCTGATGGGTTTGATGAGAAAATTGTTATACATGCAACCTTAACGGTATCGTCAGACGGAGTCACAGTCGATTACACCGGGAGTTCTTCGCAGGTTAGATATGGCATTAATGAAACTTACAATCATACTTATGCTTACACAATTTTCCCTTTTAAATGCTTGTTGTCGCCGGGCCTGCCAAACAACGATGGTTTTACTCGGTTGTTCAATGTCATCGCGCCTGAGGGTTCAATTGTTAATGCTCGAGCTCCAGCCGCAGTTGGTGCCCGACATTTGATTGGTCATCAGCTTCAATCTGCGGTGTTTGATGCTCTATCTAATGTGCTACCAGACCGCGTTCAAGCTGATAGTGGAACGCCGTTGTGGTCTGTGTTAATTAGAGGGGTAGATTCTGAAAGTGACAACTCATTCTCATCAATTCTTTTTTTTAATGGGGGTATGGGCGCGATGCGAGATAGAGATGGCCCACCAACGGCTGGCTTTCCCGCCAACATTTCGAACACTCCCATTGAGATAGCTGAGACCCTTGCCCCTATCATTTTTGGTGAAAAGAGACTTGCTGATGGTTCTGGCGGGAAGGGCAAGCATATGGGCGGATTAGGACAGGTGGTTTCATTTACATCACTTTGGCCAGGCCAGCTCAGGGTCTCGTTGTTAACAGATCGCACTCGCATTCCCGCAAAAGGGATTCATGGCGGCGACGCAGGGCAGGTTGGGCATGTTCTTATTAACGGTAAACCTGTACCTAATCCTAAAAGTGTTGTTGAAATGTTGGAGGGTGATAAATTGGAATTAGCGCTTCCAGGTGGGGGTGGGTATGGCTAACCATAATATAGAAACCATTACGCAGATTCATCACTGGAATGACTCACTTTTCTCTTTCCGAACCACGAGAAGTCCAGGACTAAGATTTAAGAATGGTCACTTTGTAATGATCGGCTTGGAAGTTGATGGTAAGCCCTTGAAGCGTGCCTATAGTATTGCAAGCCCGAACTATGCAGAATATTTAGAGTTCTTCTCTATTAAGGTCGAGAATGGTCCGTTGACTTCCCGCCTTCAGCACGTAAAAGTAGGCGATTGCTTGCTTGTAAGCCAAAAGTCAGTTGGTACATTAGTAATTGATGACCTCAATCCTGGAAAACGGCTATTCTTATTTTCAACAGGCACAGGATTGGCTCCATTTATGAGCGTCATACAGGACCCAGAGACATATGATCGATTTGAAAAAGTCATTCTCATTCATGGGGTTCGTACCATCAGTGAATTGGCCTACGCAGACTTCATCAAAGATGAGTTGACCCAATACGAATACATCGGCGAAATGGTTTCAAAGCAGCTTATTTATTATCCAACCGTTACACGAGAAGCCTTCAAACATACTGGCAGACTGACTCAAGCGATCCAAACCGGTAAGCTATTTGATGATATTGGACAGCCGCAGCTATCAAAAGTAACCGACAGGGGCATGATTTGTGGCAGCCCCTCCATGCTCAAGGAAACCGTCGAGATGCTTGATGCAGTTGGCTTCCAAGTGTCTTCAAGCGCAGGGGTTCCGGGAGACTACGTGTTCGAGCGGGCGTTTGTAGAGCGTTAACTAAATTGGCGTCTATTTTATTCAAATTTGAACCTGAAATATCGCTTCTATTTCGACTGGCATGCCACCTGGTAAAGACCCCATTCCAACTGCAGATCTTGCGTGTTTGCCACGCTCGCCCAGAATTTCAACCATAACGTCGGAGCAGCCATTGATGACCTTGGGATGATCTTTGAAATTAGGCTCTGCATTGAGCATTCCTAAGATCTTAATGACAGACTCAATCTTATCAAGTGAACCCACTGCTTCGCGAACAGTGGCGAGTATTTGCAGACCTATTTGCCGCGAGTCAGCGTAACCTTGCTCGACTGTGTACCCCATTCCAAAGCGACCCTGAGTGATGCTGCCATCTGATCGTCGTGGACCCTGACCTGACAGGTACAGCAAGTTTCCCGTCTGTCGCCACATGACAAAGTTTGCGATTGGGGAAGGTGCTTTGGGAAGCGCTATGTTTAATTGTTTGAGCTTTTGTTCGGGTGTCATAAAATTCCTTTTATCTTAAGGCGGTTTAGAAACGGTACATATCGACAATTTTTAAAGGTACCAAATTTTTCGTCGCTCTATTTGTGTAATGCGTAAACATGAACATTTAATTGTATCTATTGAAAAGCACAAAAATATCAACATCACCTTACTTTGTAACTTAAAACACTAATTAAAAATAGAGACATCATCATGAAAGCCAAACTTGCGACCGTCAGAACTGGCGGGCAACTTATCGTCGATCAACTCGTAGCTCAAGGTGTTGAACATGTGTTTTGTGTGCCAGGAGAAAGCTTCCTGGCCGTTTTGGATGCCCTTGTTGATGTCGACATACAGGTCACCGTGTGTCGCCAAGAAGGTGGTGCGACAATGATGGCCGAAGCGCATGGCAAACTGACAGGCCGCCCGGGTATCTGCATGGTCACACGCGGCCCAGGTGCATCAAACGCCTTAGCAGGTATTCATATTGCCAAACAAGACTCGACACCGCTTATCGTTTTTGTGGGTCAGATTGAACGGGGGGTCCGCGATCGGGAGGCATTTCAAGAATTAGACTACCGGGCCGTTTTTGGTCAAGCGGCAAAGTGGGCCACTGAGATCGACGAATCTAGACGTATTCCTGAGATTGTCTCTAGAGCATTCCATATCGCGATATCAGGTCGTCCTGGTCCAGTTGTGATCGCCCTACCCGAAGATATGTTGTTAGAGCAGGCCGCAGTCGAACCCGCACCGCGGGTCGAACCGATCGATAGTTCGCCGTCAGTCGGTCAGATGGACGAATTGGCGCAACGCCTAGCCTCAGCTAAATCGCCCGTCGCCATCTTGGGAGGCACGCGCTGGAGCGCGCTAGCTGTCAAGCATTTCGCCGACTTTGCCTTACGTTATCGGCTACCTATAGCCGCCTCGTTTCGTCGACAGATGCTAATTGATCATGAGCACCCCTGTTACATTGGCGACGTGGGTTTAGGCATCAATCCAGACTTACTCAAATGCTTACAACAGTCGGACCTACTGTTACTAGTAGGTGGACGCATGTCAGAAATTCCAAGCCAAGCCTATACTCTGCTCAATATTCCCGTTCCGGCTCAGACTTTGGTTCACGTACATCCTGATGTCAACGAGCTTGGGCGTGTTTACGCGCCTACGATGGCCATCAACACCTCGCCAACTGCTTTTTCAAGTGAACTTAGTGCCTTACCTTCACCAGCACAAATCCCTTGGAGCAGCGAAACCGAACGTTTGCATCAAAATTACTTGATTTGGAGCGATGCAAGTAAAATTACGGTACCTGGTAATCTTCAGATGAGTGGCGTAATGGTTCATTTACAAAGCGTGCTACCTGCTGATGCCATCATAACTAATGGTGCAGGCAACTATGCCACATGGGTACATCGCTTTCATCGGTTTAAGCAGTTTGGCACTCAACTAGCGCCCACATCAGGCTCTATGGGTTACGGTCTGCCGGCTGCTGTGGGTGCCAAGCGTCTTTATCCACAAAAGCTAGTAGTGTGTTTCGCAGGGGATGGTTGCTTTATGATGCACGGCCAAGAATTTGCTACGGCTGTTCAGTACAACCTACCAATTGTTGTGCTTATTGTTGATAACGGCATGTACGGTACCATTCGCATGCATCAAGAAAAATTCTACCCTGGGCGAATCAGCGCAACGCATCTAAAAAACCCAGACTTTGCAGCTTATGCCTTAGCATTTGGTGGCTATGGTGAACGGGTTGATAAAACCGCTGATTTTCCCGCTGCATTCCAGCGTGCGGTTCAAAGCAACAGACCAGCCATTCTTCATTTGATCACTGACCCTGAGGCTATCACTCCCACTACGACCATTGCCAATCTACGTTCAGCAGCAAGTGCCTCACTGATTCAACATAATTAAATTTTGAGTTTCTGATAATTTTAAACACCAAATAAGCCACTACCCTAGCTCAGAGGCAACACTTTGTCATCAACTGAAGGGGGGTGACCGCCATTCACCGCAAAGTAAATCTTGGACAGATCGTGCCAAAGATTTTTTCTCTTAAGGCTTAAAGTCACCCGCCACGGCACGGGCAAAGCCTTCTGGTTTGAGATGCCGTTTGACAGCTTGATTGACTGCATCAGGGGTGAGCGTAGCGATGTGCTCATCAAATTGCTTAGACCAATCAAAGGTGCGGTTTTCATGTAGCAAGTTTGTCCAGGCACCGACCAACGCACCATCTTGTGCCCGACCTAAGGCACGCAGGTTCAAATATGCTTGCTGGGCTGATTTCATTTCTGCCTCAGTGAAGCCATCTTTGATGACACGTTGCAGTTCCTCATTTAATGCGTTCTCTAAGCGGCCTCTATTTTCAGGGGCAAAGATGGCGTAGATTGTCCATGAACCACTGGGTTCAAAAGCTGAAATCGACAGATTGCTACGCACGTTGTAAGACAAACCATCTTGTTCACGAATACGATTCCATAAACGTGATGTTTCTGAACGACCCAACATAAAGTTAGCTAAAACCAATGCGGGGTATTCAGCGTTATTGTCTTGCAGTCTTAAAGGCAATCTCGCAATTAAAAACGCATTGGCTTTGTCTGGCGTTTGAATGTTGATTGTAGTGGGGGCAATAGCACGGTAAGGGTCTTCAATGCGCTGATATTTTGGTGCCCGTTGCCAACCTTTCAAGCTGTCGGCAATGGTTTTTTCTGCTGTAACGGGGTCAAACTCGCCAACCATCACAACAGACATTTGACCCGCGCCATAAAACTGCTTGTGAAAGGCGATCAGGTCTTGGCGCTTTAAAGTGTTGAACTCAGCAATTGACTCTTCAAAAGAAGGTACATAGCGAATATCGTCTTTGGGCCATGGGTTGTCGTAACGCGACAACTGGTGCGAGGCTAAAGCTGTCGGTTCAGTCATCGATGCTTTGATATCTGTCACACTTTGTGCAACAAACTCAGCAACTTGATCTTTAGGAAAATTAGCGCCACGTACCACTTCAAATGCTAGGGCCATCAGAGCATTGATGTTAGCTTGAGTCGTGCTCACGCCAATGCGCACGCTTGTGCCTGCCCCCGAAATCGACATCTCACCCGCCAATTCGTCAATGCGGTCTTTGATTTGTTGTCGACTGAGCTTGTCTGTACCCATTTTAATCAGTGCTGCAGTGGCCGACGAGGCCAGTGCTTTACCCTTTAGGTTTTGCAAGTCACCAAATCGAAACACGATTTCTGCACTGACACGCTCGCCTCGCGTATCTTTAGGTAATAGAGCCAAGCTGACTGGGCCATTAGGTAGATTCAAAACTTTACGTTCGGTACGGGCGTCAATATTGCTGGGCGAGGGGTCAAAGCTGGCTGCTGTTGTGGCTTGTTGATCACCATGAAAATCTTTCAACATAGCCTTTAAATCGGGTTGTGTAACAACAGGTGCACGGACAGGCTTGTCAGTGGGTATGTACATACCCTCGGTGCGGTTCGAAGACAAGAAATAGGCTTGCGCGACACGTTGCACGTCAGCCAGAGTGATGGTTTCGATCTGCGCGCGTTGTTTAAAAAACATGCGCCAATCTCCCATGGCAATGGTTTCAGACATGATAGTGCCCACTCGTTGTGGGTCTGCGTAGGCGCGGTCCCACGATTTAAGCCATTGGCTACGTGCACGTTTGAGTTCTTCTTCGGTAAAAGGTGTTTTGACGATTGACTGAACCGCATCATTCATAGCGACCATGGCTTTTTCTTGATCGGTTTTAAGTTCGAGTTCAGCGCCAAACATGACCGTACCCGGGTCGAATTGATCCATTGAGAAACCAAATACGTTAGTCGCTAAGCCCTGTGGCACCATGGCTTTGTAGAGCCGACCTGATGGGGTGTCAGACAGTATCATGGTGGCTAAATCAAGGGCTGCGTAATCAGGGTGCGCGCCCGGGGGTATGTGGTACATACCAGCCACTAATGACGAGCCACCGGTGCGGCGTAACGTGACGCGTCGCTCACCGTCTTGTACAGGCTCAACGGTATATTCTTTGGGTAACGCGCGTGTTGGTTTAGGTATAGGCTCAAAAATCTTAGCGATCTGCTGCAGTGCGCTTTCGGGGTTAAATTTGCCGGCCACGGTTAACACTGCGTTGTCGGGCTGGTAATACAAGCGGTAAAACGCTTGCAATTGTGCAATATCAACGCCTTCTACATCAGAGCGTGCACCAATAGGTGTTTTGCCATAGTTATGCCATTGGTAGGCGGCGCCCAGCATTTTTTGCCAAAGAATTCTGAAAGGGTTGTTTTCACCGCTTTCCATCTCGTTACGCACAACGGTCATTTCGGTGTCAAGGTCTTCACGCGCGATGAGCGAATTCACCATCGCGTCAGCTTGCCAACCTAGATACCAGTTCAGGGTTTCAGGGTTAGCGGCAAACGAGGCGTAATAATTGGTGCGGTCGGTTGAGGTCGAGCCATTAGCTTGCAAACCTCGACGAGAAAACTCGGCCAAGGCATTGCGAATGGTAGGCGTACCCTTAAACAGCATGTGCTCAAGCAAATGCGCCATACCAGTTTGACCATAGTTTTCGTGACGAGAACCCACTAAATAAGTCATGTTGACTGTCGTGGTCGGTTTTGAATCGTCAGGGGCCAACAAAATACGCAAACCGTTTGACTCAAGTTGGTATTCAGTGATGCCCTGAACCTCAGTAACTTCTTTCACCCCAGAAGGCAAGGTGATGGCCCCAGCCGGCAAGCTGAGCGCAGCGCAAACAAGGGCAAGAAAAAAGATGAAAAAATGATTGTTGATTGAGCGTTTTATTGTTTGCATAACGGCATAAAACCTATTGATTACAAATGATTAAATTATTAATGATGAAAGCGCATACGGGGGTATTTAATGTCAAACTATCACTCGATACCTTTAGATATCTCTATTGTTTATACCCCAATGGCAGTGCTTCACTATAGTGTATGTTTAGGTAGACTTTAATTGATCGATTTGGTTCAAAGGTAAGTTTATAATTTTCTAGTTTGACCATTTATGTTGACCACTTAGCTTGGCCATATAATTTGGCTATTCAGCAGATTAAATGCATCAAACTTTAGTTCGACAACGACCGCATGGCACTTTCAAGCCCTGCCATCGTGACTGGGTACATGCGATCTTGCACAATTTTGCTAATAATAGCGGAAGATTGTCGGTAAACCCAAGAGGCTTGGGGCTCGGGGTTTAGCCAGACAAATTTGGGCCAAGTATGCACAATTCGGTGCAACCATTCTGCACCTGTTTCGCGATTGTTATGCTCAACAGAACCGCCTGACTGCAAAATTTCGTAAGGGCTCATGGTGGCATCACCCACGATAATGACCCGCCAATCAGCATTAAATTTACGTAGCACTTCCCACGTTTCAAAGCGTTCAGCATGACGTCTGATATTACTGCGCCAAAGGGTTTCGTAAGGGCAGTTATGGAAGTAAAACACTTCAAGGTGCCTAAACTCACTACGGGCTGCTGTAAAAAGTGATTCGATTCGGGCAACGTGATCGTCCATACTGCCACCGACATCAAGAAGCATTAAAACTTTAACGGTATTGTGTCGTTCGGGCACAAGCTTTAAATCTAAATAGCCTGCATTTGCCGCTGTGCTGCGAATCGTGTCGGGTAAATCAAGCTCAAGGTCTGCACCCTGGCGAGCAAAACGGCGTAAGCGACGCAGCGCCATTTTAAAATTACGTGAACCCAGTTCCACTTGATCGTCATAATCTTGGTAATGTCTTTGGTCCCAAACTTTGACCGCTGTGCGGTTGCCTGCTGAATCGCCGCCCACTCGAACGCCCTCGGGGTGATAGCCGCCATGACCAAACGGCGAGCTACCACCCGTTCCGATCCATTTTGAGCCCCCTGCATGGCGTTCTTTTTGCTCTTCAAGCCGCTCGCGAAACATGTCCATCAGCTTGTCCCAGCCGTGTTTTTCTAGGGCCTCTTTTTGTTCAGGGCTAAGCAACTTTTCAAGGGTTTTTAACAACCAATCAGCGGGAATGGGTTTGTCGGCAAGCTCAGTGTGCAGGCGGCCAAAGTACAGCGCAAACGCGCGGTCATAGCGATCAAATAGCGACTCGTCTTTCACCAACACCAAACGCGACAAGTGGTAAAAATCGTCTAGTGTGGGCGCCATCAACGGTTTAGATAACGCCTCAAGCAGCGTCAAATATTCTTTGACGCTGACAGGCAGTTTTTGACTGCGCAAGTGATAAAAAAAGTCAAGCAGCATAGTGAGTTTTCGAGCTCTTGAAATCAGTTACGCCGTGCTGAACTGCGCATAACTGATGCTAATCGTTCAAGCAGTTGGCTGTCTTGTTCATTTTTAAGCAGTGCACCTGCCAAAATAGGTACGGCGGTTGCACTGTGAGCGTCAATTTCAGCGGCGCTGATATCTTGTGCAAGAAGCAGTCTAAGCCAATCTAAAAATTCAGAGGTTGATGGTTTTTTCTTTAAGCCGGGGGCTTCGCGCAAAGCAAAAAACGTATCAAGCGCCGCTCTTAAAACGTCAGTCGACACGGTAGGAAAATGCACGTCAACAATCGACTTTAACGTTTCACGGCTAGGAAACCGAATAAAGTGGAAGAAGCATCGACGCAAGAATGCGTCTGGTAGTTCTTTTTCATTATTTGACGTAATGATGATCATGGGGCGGTGTTTGGCCGTAATGGTTTGGCGTGTTTCGTAAACATGAAATGCCATTTGATCAAGTTCGCGTAATAAATCGTTGGGAAATTCAATGTCGGCTTTGTCAATCTCGTCAATCAACACCACCACGGGCTCGTCTGACTCAAAGGCCTGCCAAAGTACGCCGGGCACGATATAGTGGTTAATGTCGGTAACCTTAGGGTCACCTAATTGAGAGTCTCGTAACCTTGATACGGCGTCGTATTCATACAAGCCTTGTTGGGCCTTAGTGCTAGATTTGACATGCCATTGCAACAGTTTGCGGCTAAGTGCCGAGGCAACTTCTTGGGCCAGCATCGTTTTGCCTGTACCGGGTTCGCCTTTAATTAAAAGCGGACGCTGCAACACCAAAGCTGCGTTAACCGCAAGTTTAAGGTCGTTTGTGGCGATGTAGCGTTCGGTGCCCGTAAATGAGGGGGCAGAATGAGGGGTGGTGTTTTCCATATGTAAGATTTCTCGTTGCAGTGCATCAGGTTTAACCAATTATCGTACAATCTAGATGTTTTAATGTCCCAAGTTATATCTGGCGGCCAATGAAGACTAAATTATTAAATATTTTAAGAGCTTACCCATGATTTTTTTTAATATATTGTCACGTTTAATTCGTTCAGCCTGTTTGGGCTTACTTACGGTTTTTTCAGCGCTGTCATTTGCCGCAGATGCACCGGTTGTAGGCGACCCGGTTGCTGCGAAAGCCAAGGTTGCCATGTGCATCGGTTGCCACGGTATTAAAGGTTATCGGTCCAGTTTTCCAGAGGTGTATTCAGTTCCCATGATTGCGGGCCAATCGCAAGAGTATCTTGTTGTGGCTTTGCAAGCTTATGCATCGGGCGAGCGCACACACCCAACAATGCTTGCTATTGCTAAAAGCTTATCACCTCAAGATATGGCTGATTTAGCGGCCTACTACGCTAACCCTAAGTGAGTATAAAGATGATTAAACGACTCGTTATAACAACCAGCGTAGCCGTGGGCTTATTATTTGGCAGTGCCAGTATGGCGGCAGCAGATTTGGCTGCTGGCAAAGCCGCCTACGAACGCTTGAATTGCGCATCGTGCCACGGTGCTGATGCAGTTAAATCCATTTCACCAACCTACCCAATTTTGGCTGGCCAGCATGCTGACTATTTGAAACATGCCTTAACGGCTTATAAACGCGGTGCACAGGGTGCCCCAGCCACAGCTAATGTTCGTAAAAATGCCATTATGGGTGCTTTTGCTTCGCAATTGTCTAAGCAAGATATTGCCAATGTATCTGCTTGGTTATCGGTACAACCTGGCCCGTTATGGGTCAAAAAGTAGTCGCACGCCGCTGAATCAGTGCTAGGTAGGTTTCATTATTCAGCGGCTTACCAAGACGCTGAGATTCCCAAACGACTTCACCAAGGCATTCCATGAGTTCATGGAATGCCTTATGTTCGTCTGTGCGACTGGCGAGGCTTTCATAGGCTGCCCGAATACCGGGTGGCTGATCGATTGAGATTTGTTCTGCCAAAGCCAAGTGCATTGATAAATGTAAAAACGGGTTTGTGCGGCCCTGCTCAACCGAATAATCGATTTCAAGCGCATCAGCATGAGTAAGGTCGTCATGATATTCAGGGTGCAACAAGACAATATCGCAGGCCATGGCTTCAAGCGGGGTCAAAACGGCCTGATGACGGTGTTTGCGCCAAGTTTCAATAAAAAAACTGCGCACTTGGTCTCGAGTTGGATCAAACACAGTATGCATCTCTTAAGTTTTTAAGTTCCCAAATCATACCTAAAAACGGTACTTTCACGCTAATGACCCGCTTTTTGACGTTTTTTTAGTTAAGTATAGTTTAGCCTAACTAAAAGATGCTGCACGGAAATTCTGTTCTTTTAGGGGGGCAGATGTCAAGGTTAATGCGAGTCAGTCAATACTCTGAATAGGTACAGGTCAAGACGCGTTAATATCATCACCGCCATCAAGCAGTAGGCTTTAAAGGCTAATCTGATAAAATAAAAAAATCTTTAACACCGGAGACACCATGCCATACCAGCATATCAAGTTGCCAGTCGGCGGCCAAAAAATTACCGTTAATGCAGATTTCTCAATTAACGTGCCTGACGAACCGATTATTCCTTTCATCGAAGGTGATGGTACGGGCGCAGATATTACGCCGGTAATGATGAAGGTTGTTGATGCTGCTGTGGCAAAAGCTTATGCAGGTAAGCGCAAAATTCACTGGATGGAAATCTACGCGGGTGAAAAATCAACACGCATTTATGGCCCTGACGTTTGGTTGCCTGAAGAAACGCTTGATGCTGTTAAAGAATACGTGGTGTCTATTAAAGGCCCACTGACAACCCCAGTGGGTGGTGGCATTCGTTCATTGAATGTGGCATTGCGCCAACAGTTAGATTTGTACGTTTGCTTGCGCCCGGTGCGTTACTTTAAAGGCGTGCCTTCACCTTTGCGCGAACCTGAAAAAACCAACATGGTTATTTTCCGTGAAAACTCGGAAGACATTTATGCCGGTATTGAGTTTGCTGCAGAATCAGAGCAAGCCAAAATGTTGATTGAGTTCTTGCAAACCAAGTTAGGCGTCAAAAAAATTCGCTTCCCCAATACCTCAGGCATTGGTATTAAACCTGTTTCACGCGAAGGTACCGAGCGCTTGGTTCGTAAAGCCATACAGTATGTTATTGACAATGACCGTAGTTCGTTGACCATTGTGCACAAAGGCAACATCATGAAATTCACCGAGGGTGGGTTCCGTGATTGGGCTTACGATTTGGCGCAGAAAGAGTTTGGTGCTGAGTTAATTGATGGTGGTCCATGGTGCAAATTTAAAAACCCTAAAACGGGTCGTGAAATTATTGTTAAAGATTCAATTGCCGATGCTTTTTTGCAACAAATTTTGTTACGCCCTGCTGAGTACGACGTCATCGCCACATTGAACCTAAATGGTGACTATGTATCTGACGCCTTGGCGGCTCAAGTGGGTGGCATTGGTATTGCCCCCGGTGCTAACCTATCAGACACTATCGCTATGTTCGAAGCAACTCACGGCACTGCGCCTAAGTATGCCGGTAAAGATTACGTGAACCCCGGTTCAGAGATATTGTCCGCTGAAATGATGTTGCGCCATATGGGTTGGATTGAAGCGGCTGACTGTATTATTAACAGCATGCAAAAATCAATTCTCTCGAAAAAGGTCACATATGACTTTGCTCGTCTGCTTGAAGGTGCCACGCAAGTGTCATGTTCTGGCTTTGGCGATGTGATGATTGAAAATATGTAATAGTCGTTTAATTTAAAAAAGGCCGCTTAGAGTGCGGCTTTTTTTTGGTCCTTGAATTTGATCCTCGCCTGACCTAACTAATAGACTGCGTGTTTTGTGAAACCTCACTGACATCCTCTCTACCATGAACAACGAGGTTTTACGCGCTAACTGATAATTATGCCTATTTAAACCATTTCGCTAATTTCGATAAGATTGTTGTCTGGGTCTCGTATATAAACAGAGTTAATCTTTGACGTTGCACCGGTTCTAATAATGGGCCCTTCTAAAATAGGCCATTTGTTTTTTTCTAGTTGTTTAATCACTTCAGTTAAGGGGCGGTCTGCAATAAAACAAAGGTCTAAAGAACCTGGTGTAGGCACATCGGCCTTAGGCTCAAACTCTTTGCCTTTGATGTGCAAATTAATTTTTTGATTACCAAACTTAAAGGCCTTACGTTCTATTGGAGGTGTGCCGCCAATAAAGCTTTCAAGCTTCATACCCAAGACTCGTGTGTAAAAATCGACACAGGAAAATTCATGTGCCGTTGTCAAAACAAGATGGTCTAAGTGATTAATCAATTTGGTGCCTTCTTAATTTTAATTGTGTTGAGGTCGGTCTCGTTGAAAAAATTGACGCAGCCATGTGCTCAAGTCATTTTCTTACTTAGCGAACGACAACACCCTTCCATGGGCACGATGATTGCATATCAGACGCATGCAAATATTCAGCTTTAACCGAATTACGAGGAAAATAATGGTTATTTTCCACCACAACAATGTCATCAGATTCTGCGATTACGGTATTGTTCCACATTGCCTTCATAGCGGGTTCACCAAAAAAATCAATCATTAAATTATCATCGCAACCTTCAGTCTAATGATTTAGAGGGGTTACTTCTTAAAAATGGGCTTGCAGTATCGCCAGGAAGTCAATTTGGAAGCCCAGAATTTATGAGGTTGAACTTTGGTACATCAACACAGATCTTAACCCAAGCTTTAAATAAGTTGGAGGGTGTTCTCAAGTCAAACAAATGATGAATGGTTGGTTTAGTGGCATTCGTTATGATGACGAAATATTTCATTTCTTTTGCTTTTCTTAACAAATAGATACGCACACAACACGAGCACACAACGCGAACCACCGGCGGTTTGCCCCCAACTTTAAACTCATCGTTTACCCTAAAAATACCCCATACTAGGGCATTCCCTGATGTGTGATGTGCTTTCTTGATGCAACAATAACCCCATACAGGTGAGGAGACTTGTTGAAGGCGGCTTTAAGACAAAATCTATATGTCGCTGTGCACGACCCTATAATAAATAAAACGTGAAACGGCTGGCACATAATGTGCTGGCCGTTATCGCTTTAATGGGCATATGCCAAGTTTATGGCTGTTAATCAAAAGACTCAAAAGACAAAAGCACCCAGTAGCTGGCAATATAGCTGCCGCTGGGTTGTTTGTTTAAGTTTTGTCGCACTTGTCTTGACGTTGTTGCCGATCATTTTTGCTAAAAACTTGGCGACACACATGCTATTTGGCTGGCCCACCCCATTTTTAATCGTGGCGTTTGGCTTGCCCTTTTTATATTTATTGATCATCGCTTTGTATGCATGGGTTATGGACGTTCGCGAGCGAGCTCAGTGATGCGTGACGGGCAACTTGGTGGCGCTGATGAAACTGAGGAAATATTAAAATTTGATCCTTTTCGAGCGTCGCTTCGTCGTGCTTACCTCATTTATGCTTTGAGTTTTATTTGTTTAATAGGGGTGTTGGCGGGGTTTGAAGCGTTAGGTATGCCGCGTGAGCGCATTGGCTACATCTTTTTATTTGTAACCGTCATGATGTACGCTGCCATTGGTATCGTTTGTCGCACTTCAGACCCCATTGAGTATTATGTTGCGGGTCGACGCGTACCCGCAATATACAACGGTATGGCCACAGCGGCCGATTGGATGTCAGTCGCGTCTTTTATTGGTCTTAATGGAAAATGTCGGATAAAAGGTTTTGACGGACTGGCTTTTGTCTTAGGGTGGACTGGGGGCTACGTTTTATTAGCGTTATTTCTAGCCCCTTATTTGCGACGCTTCGGTGGCTTCACTATTCCAGAATTTTTAGCGGCGCGTTATGGTGGTGAAATGCCGCGCCGCATTGGGGTGCTGTGTGCCTTGGTGTGTTCTTTCTCTTATCTCGTTGCGCAGATTTACGGCGTCGGTTTAATTACGGCGCGCTTGACTGGAATATCTTTTGAGCTAGGCGTGTTTATTGCGTTGGGTAGCATGTTGGTGTGTTCATTTCTGGGTGGCATGCGTGCGGTAACCTGGACGCAGGTCGGTCAATACATCATTTTGTTGATTGCGTATTTAGTGCCTGTCGTTTGGTTAGCTGCAAAACAAGCTGATCAACCTGTGCCACACATGGCAGCCAGCTCTTCTCTACAACAACTCACCGAAAGAGAAAATGCGTTAGCGGCAGACCCTGCTGAAATCATCGTGCAACAGTTTTGGCACGCTAAGGCACTCACCATGCAAAACAAAATTGATGCTTTACCTGATTCATGGGTTGATGAGCACAAGGCGTTAAGAGTGCGTTTAATGCAAGCCCGGTCACAATCGGCATCAATGTTTGAAATTCGTAAAATTGAACGTGACTTAGCCCATTATCCTGACTCTGTTCGAGTTGCCCATGCCGACTGGGCCAGAGCACGCGATGCCTATGTCTTGAGGGGGAAACCCTTAAAACCGCATTCACAACCGTTTTCTTCACCGCAAAAAGATGAGGCAGATGGGGTCATACCCAATACCTTTGATGTTGATGGAGCGAACAGTCAGCTTAACTTCATAGCGTTGATGTTTTGTTTAATGTGTGGCACAGCGGGATTGCCGCATATTTTGGCGAGATCTTTGACGACACCCACTGTGAGTGATGCTAGACGATCTGTTTTTTGGTCATTACTTTTTATCTTGCTATTGTATTTTTTGGCACCGACTTTAGCAATTTTCGTGAAGAATGAAATTTATCAAAACGTTGTGGGTTTGTCTTATAGCAAGCTGCCCGACTGGGTCAATTCTTGGGCTGCGCTTGATCGGGCGTTAGTCGATATTACCGACATCAATGCAGATGGCATTGTGCAATTGGGTGAAATACATCTCGGTAATGATATGGTTGTGTTGGCTGGCCCAGAAATTGGCGGCTTGCCTTTTGTTGTGTCTGGTTTGGTGGCAGCCGGTGCGATGGCGGCAGCACTGTCAACAGCTGATGGTTTGTTGTTGACCTTATCAAATGCTTTGTCTTTTGATTTGAAACTTAAATGGCGTCACCCTACTATTTTGGCGCATCGCCAGGTTATTGTTTCAAAAATGTTTTTATTACTTGTGGCGATGTCAGCTGCCTGGGTTGCCACGCGTATGCCCGCTGACATTTTGTTTATGGTAACGGCAGCTTTTTCATTTGCCGCGGCGTCATTTTTTCCTGCTTTGGTGCTGGGTATTTTTTGGGCTCGTAATAATCGTTGGGGCGTTAGCGCCGGCATGGTGGCAGGTTTGGCAGTTACCTTGGGTTATATGGGTAAAACCCAACCTTGGTTACGTGATGTTTTGTTTGATGTGCCTTACAGTGAACCGATCAGCCTATGGTGGGGTATAGCGCCTAATGCTGCGGGGGTGTTTGGCTTACCTGTGGCTGTGGCCGTTATGGTGGTGGTGTCGCTGTGCACCCCAAGGCCTGATCAAACCTGTCAAGCCATGGTAAAACGTTTAAGGGGTTAATCAAGGCTTAAACCTGAGTTCTAGTTAGTCACAACCCTCTATACCGATCACTATACCGAGCCCTAGATCTAGCCTGAAGTGACCAACAACACCAAGACCGCACCGGCACCGCCTTGCGCATTGGGTGCCTCAATAAACGCATTGACCCCAGCCATTTGTGCAAGCCAATGGCGACTATGGTGTTTGAGTCTGCCATGACCCATTATTGAACCTAACCCTTGGCCATGTACTATTCTGACGCAACGCATGTTTTGTTGCTGTGCCTGTTGAATAAACATAGACAAACGCGTGCGAGCGGTGTCAACCGTCATGCCGTGCAGATCTAGACTTGCTGCAACGGGCCAAAAGCCGCGTTTTAATTTACGTAAGGTGACTGTTGAGACCCCAGATGTGGCATATTGGGTAACAGGCGGGGTGTCGTCGGGCGATAAATGACCGTCAGAGATATTTAATAAATTGGCATCAACTTGGGTTTGATGTTGAGCCGCTTCGCGCCTGAGTTGCTGTTGAGCGGTGGCGTGGGGTCGGGTACTGGGCTTAGAACCCCTTTGGTTACGAGTAGCCAAAGGGGTTACCCCCTGCAAGGCCTGGGTTAACAACTGTTTGTCGTCAGAAGCCATACCGGATGGGGGTGGGGTGGGCAGCTTAGGTTTAAAGCGTTTCAGCATTCTCCAGCCAACGCTGGGCGTCAAGTGCAGCCATACAGCCCGTACCGGCACTGGTGATGGCTTGACGGTAGATGTGGTCTTGTACGTCGCCCGCTGCAAAAACACCGGGGACCGAAGTAAGCGTTGCCATACCTTTTAGACCGCTTTGCGTCACGATATAGCCATTTTCCATCTCAAGGTGGCTGTCAAATATTTGTGTATTAGGTTGATGCCCAATCGCAATAAAGACGCCAGTAACAGGCATTGAAAGAGGCTCTTGGCCATTGGTACTGCGTAAACGAACACCTGTAACCCCTGACTGGTCGCCAACGACTTCTTCGAGCTCACGAAAGGTTGCCAAGGTCATTTTGCCTTCTTTGACCTTGTCATGCATTTTGTCGATCATAATGGGTTCAGCCCGAAACTTGTCGCGACGGTGCACGACGGTCACGTGACGGCAAATATTTGATAGGTAGAGCGCTTCTTCGACGGCAGTATTGCCACCGCCCACCACCACAACATCTTGATCTCGGTAAAAAAAGCCATCGCAGGTGGCGCAACCTGATACGCCCCGGCCCATAAAAGCTTGTTCAGAGGCTAAGCCAAGGTATTTAGCTGACGCACCCGTAGCAATAATTAGTGCGTCGCAGGTGTATTGGGCACCGCCGTCACCAATAAGTCGCAGTGGGCGAGACGAAAAATCAACTTTAGCGATATGATCAAATATGATTTCGGTGTTAAAACGCTCAGCATGGGCTTGAAATCGAGCCATTAAGTCTGGGCCTTGAACGCCATCAACGTCGGCAGGCCAATTGTCAACCTCGGTGGTAGTCATGAGTTGACCACCTTGAGCAATGCCTGTAATTAAAACTGGTTTTAAGTTGGCACGAGCGGCGTAAACTGCTGCAGAGTACCCGGCAGGACCAGAGCCTAAAATCATGACTTTTGCATGGCGTTCAGTCGACATAATAACGATTAACCTCGTATTTGACCCAATAGGGAATACCCAAATTATAATGCCCATATGTCTAAAGCCTCTACAGTAGCCCCGCGTTCAGCTCGGGCCTCGCGAAATACCCGTAATGGTCCCTCACCGATGCAGTTAAAAGTGCTGGGTTTTTTAAAAGAAGCACGCTGGGTATTATTTTTTGCCCTAGCGGGGTGGCTCACGCTGGTCTTGTTCAGTTGGCATGCCAATGACCCGAGCTGGTCGCACGTCACTCATAGCGATCAATTACAAAATCGCGGCGGCATTTTGGGTGCATATACGGCAGACATTTTATTGTATTTGTTTGGGTTTTCAGCGTGGTTGTGGGTGTTGCTGCTAGTTCAACGTGTGTTAGCAGGTTACCGCCGTTTGTCTAAACACATTCGTGCTCGTGGCGAAACCGAATCGCTTGAACGTGTTAAATGGGAAGAGGCAATCGGCTTTGTCTTGATGTTTGCGGGTACGGTGGGTCTTGAGTCGCACCGATTGGCCTCAATGGGTACCCACTTGCCTAGTCATTCTGACACCAGCAGCGGTGCTGGGGGCGTCATCGGCCAAGCTTGGGCGGGTCTGTTGGTCCATTGGGTTGGGTTTACAGGCAGCACTTTAATTTTTATTGTGATGGCCGCTTTAGGGGCCAGTTTATTTTTCAGATTTTCTTGGTTCAGCTTGGCTGAACGAATTGGCACTTGGCTTGAGCAGGGCGTGTTGTGGGTCAAAAATACGTATACCGCCCGGCAAGACCGACGCGTTGGTGAAACCGCTACAGTAGAGCGCCGTGAACAAGTTGACGCACGCCATGAACAATTTGGGCATGCTGTACCGGTTCGTATTGAGCCCTCGGTCACTGCAGTGCAAAAATCTGAACGTGTTAATAAAGAAAAACAACAAACTCTTTTTCAAGACCTCAATGTGGCAGGTCATTTGCCAGAGATTGGCTTGCTTGACCCACCGCCTGAAATGGTCGAGACTGTTTCACCTGAAACGATTGAGTTCACGTCTCGATTAATCGAAAAGAAGTTGTCAGACTTTGGTGTACAGGTCGCAGTGGTTGCAGCTAGAGCGGGGCCTGTTATTACGCGCTATGAAATTGAGCCGGCTCTAGGTGTGAAAGGCAGTCAAATTGTTAATTTAGCCAAAGATTTGGCGCGTGCCCTAAGTTTAGTCAGTATTCGGGTGGTTGAGACCATACCGGGTAAAAATTTAATGGGCCTTGAGTTGCCCAACCCTAAACGTCAAACGGTTCGGTTGTCTGAAATATTAGGTTCGCAAACGTATCATGCCAGTCAGTCTGCCGTCACCATGGCGTTGGGTAAAGATATTGCGGGTAACCCTGTGGTGGCTGATTTAGCCAAAATGCCGCACTTATTGGTGGCGGGCACCACGGGCTCTGGCAAGTCAGTCGGCATCAATGCCATGATTTTGTCATTGCTTTACAAGGCCGATGCCACACAAACGCGATTGATCTTGATTGACCCGAAAATGCTTGAAATGAGCGTTTACGAGGGTATTCCACATCTATTGGCACCTGTTGTGACTGATATGCGCCAAGCCGCCAATGCACTGAATTGGTGTGTTGCTGAAATGGAAAGGCGTTACCGCGTGATGAGCAAATTAGGGGTGCGAAACCTGGCAGGCTTTAACAGTAAAATTCGCGATGCGGCTAAAAAAGAAATTCCTATACCTAATCCGTTTTCTCTAACGCCCGATGCGCCTGAGCCTTTGTCTGAGTTACCGACTATCGTTGTCGTCATTGACGAGTTGGCTGACTTAATGATGGTGGTGGGCAAAAAAATTGAAGAACTTATTGCCCGTTTAGCGCAAAAAGCACGCGCAGCGGGTATCCACTTAATTTTGGCCACGCAACGCCCCAGCGTTGATGTCATTACGGGTTTAATTAAAGCGAATATTCCAACACGCATTGCGTTTCAAGTGTCCTCGCGTATTGATTCGCGTACCATTCTTGATCAAATGGGTGCCGAAGCGCTTTTAGGTATGGGCGATATGTTATACATGCCTTCAGGCACAGGTTTGCCGATTCGGGTGCACGGCGCCTTTGTGTCAGACGAAGAAGTGCACCGTGTGGTCAATGCCTTGAAAACTCAGGGTGAACCCGACTATATTGAGGGTCTACTTGAAGGCGGTGTGGGCGGTGAAACAGGTGATGGCTTGAACCCCATTACGGGTTTGGCAGATGTCGAGTCAGACCCGATGTACGACCAAGCTGTCTCTGTTGTATTGAAGAACCGACGAGCTTCAATTTCTTTAGTGCAAAGACATTTGCGTATTGGTTACAACCGTGCTGCAAGATTATTAGAACAAATGGAACAATCGGGGGTGGTGTCTGCTATGCAATCAAATGGTAACCGCGAAATTTTAGTTCCAGCCGGCCCGCAAGACGCATGATGATGTTCAAACTGCAAAAGCCGCCTGTTGTTTGTAATGCTGACAATCTTCGCATGGGGTGCACCAAGAACATTATGAGCACCACGGGCATCCTGCGCGTCGTTGGGGCGCGTTGGTTGCTAAGCTGCACACTGATGCTTTCAGGTGGCGGTGTTTGGGCTGCTGCACTCAATAGCGTTGAACAACTCAAGGCATTTGGGGTGCAAGTTAAAGCTGCTGAGGGTACTTTTACACAGCGCACCTTTGGCACACAAGGACAAACTGCGCCCGATCAAAAAGGTACTTTTGCGTTTGAACGCCCAGGCCGGTTTCTGTGGCAAGTCACGCAACCTTACCGCCAATTGATACTCACAGACGGTCAAGACTTGTATCAATATGACCCTGATTTAAACCAAGTCACGGTTCGGTCCGTCGGTAACTCTTTAGGTGATTCACCTGCTGCTGTGTTGTTTGGTAGTGGTCAAATTCATGATTCGTTTACTCTGTCGCCCTTGCCAGATCAAGAGGGTTTGGTTTGGTTAAGGGCTGTGCCCAAACAGCCTGATTCAGGTTTACGGCAAATCGATATGGGGCTACGAGACGGTTTGCCTGTCAAACTGCTACTGAAAGACGGTTTTGGTCAAATGACGCAAGTTGACATCACCGCGCTTACGCCTAAAACGAGCTTGCCTGCAGAAACTTTTAAATTTAAGCTTCCGCCCAATACTGACTTGGTGCGGTTGCAATAAAGCTATCGATCCCAATTCATCGACATAAAACGATTGATCTAAACGTGCAACATAACGCCACTTCGCCTTTGGCTGAAACATTAAGACCTCAGTCTTTAGACGATGTTATTGGGCAATTGCACTTGTTGGGGGTGGGTAAACCGTTGCGCTTGGCTTTTGAATCAGGCATCCCACATTCCATGATCTTGTGGGGCCCACCAGGGGTGGGAAAAACCACCTTGGCGCGATTAACTGCGAACGCGTTTGGCTGCAAATTTATTGCGTTGTCGGCGGTGTTTTCTGGGGTCAAAGATATTCGTGCTGCGATGGATCAAGCGCAAATTTATTTAGCCCACGGCACCCGTACCATTTTGTTTATAGATGAAATTCATCGGTTTAATAAAGCCCAACAAGACGCCTTGTTACCTTACGCTGAATCGGGTTTAGTAACCTTGATCGGTGCCACCACTGAAAACCCCTCGTTTGAAGTGAACTCAGCATTACTGTCGCGTGCTCAAGTTTATGTTTTACAGTCTTTAAGTGAAGAAGAGCTTAAACAGCTTTCGCACGTAGCTCTGAAAAAGGCCTTTCCTGAACTGCTGGTTGAGGATGCCGCGATTGACACGCTGGTGGGCTATGCCGATGGCGACGCCAGACGTTTATTAAACCTACTTGAGCAGGTCAATAGTGCGGCCAGTACAGCCGGTATAAATAAAATTGACCCGCCTTTTTTAGCGCAAGCATTAAGTTTAAATGCGCGACGTTTTGATAAAGGGGGCGATAATTTTTACGACCAAATTTCTGCCTTGCACAAGTCTGTGCGTGGCTCAAGCCCCGATGCGGCACTGTATTGGCTGTCACGTATGCTCGATGGCGGTGCGGATGCTAAATATTTGTCTCGACGTATTATTCGTATGGCTTGGGAAGATATCGGTTTGGCTGACCCTAGAGCCTTACAAATTGCTAATGAGGCTGCGTCAACCTATGAGCGTCTGGGCTCGCCTGAAGGTGAGTTAGCCTTAGGCCAGGCGGTTATTTACCTCGCGATTGCTGCTAAAAGTAACGCGGGTTATAACGCGTTTAACCAGGCTATGGCATTTGTTAAAAAAGATCAATCGCGCGAGGTGCCTATGCACTTACGTAACGCACCGACCAAACTGATGAAGACGCTGGGGCACGGTCACGAATATCGTTATGCCCATGATGAGCCGCATGCCTATGCAGCGGGTGAGCAATATTTACCAAGCGATATGAGCGAACCCTGCTGGTATCAGCCCACGTCACGAGGGCTCGAAATTAAAATTGCAGAAAAAATGGCTTATTTGCGTCAACTTGATCAAGCTGCAAAATTAAAAATAAAGACTTAAAAAATATATGTGGTGGAATAGAAGCCCTGTTGTTACGATAAACATACAATAATGTAGTGATATTTAGCTATAAATTTAAAGGCTTAACAATTAAAGTATATATATTATATTAAATTAAATTTGATATAATAATTTACGTTACAAAAAATATTTAATTTTGCACAACAGTTAATCATGCTTTACTTAATTTTATTTGCAATTTGATATTGAGGTTTTCCACATGGAATGGTTTGATGCCCTTCACTTGGCGCGCTTACAGTTTGCTTTCACCGTCGCGTTCCACATCATTTTTCCCGCCTTTACGATTGGCCTAGCCAGCTACTTATTTGTCTTAAACGCAGCACATCAGGTGACCCGCAAGCCGGTATATCTAGATTTATTTAACTACTGGAAGAAAATTTTCGCACTCTCTTTTGGAATGGGTGTGGTGTCTGGCATTGTAATGAGCTACCAATTTGGTACAAACTGGAGCGTATTCGCAGACAAAGTAGGCCCTATTTTAGGTCCGTTGGTGGGCTACGAAGTGTTGAGCGCATTTTTCTTAGAAGCCGGTTTCTTGGGCGTGATGTTGTTTGGCCGAGAGCGCGTGGGTGAAAAGCTACACGTTTTTGCTACAGCTATGGTTGCGCTGGGTACCTTTGCTTCAGGCTTCTGGATCTTGGCCGTCAACAGCTGGATGCAAACCCCTGATGGTTATGTGATCAACGCAGTCGGTCAGTTTGTGCCAGATGATTGGTTCAAAGTCATTTTTAACCCCTCATTTCCGCATCGTTTACTTCATATGATGCTGGCGGCTTACTTAACCACTGCGTTTGTTGTAGCAGGTGTGGCGGCTTATCACCTGTTAAAAGTCAGGGCCGGCAAAGAGACACCGGGCTTTAGCATTGATGCCGTGAAGAAAATGTTTTCAATGGCCATGTGGATGGCTGCTATTGTTGTGCCCATGCAAATTTATGCAGGTGATGCACAAGGCTTGAATACTTTACAGTATCAACCCCTCAAAATTGCTGCTATGGAAGGTCACTTTGAAGATCAAAAGCCGGCGGGTCTAGTGCTGTTTGGTATACCTAATCAAGAAGAAGCCAAAATGGAATACAAGGTCGAAATTCCTGTTTTGGGTAGTTTGATTTTGCACCATAACTTAACCGAAGGTCTTCGAGGCTACAAATCATTTCCGAGGGCAGAATGGCCTCCTATGGCGCCGCCTTTCTTCGCCTTTAGAATAATGGTGGGCATCGGAATGTTAATGTTATTTATTGGAATGTGGAGCCTTTGGTTACGCTACAAAAAGCGTTTGTACGATACGCCAATGCTACTTAAAACGCTTGTCATCATGGGGCCATCAGGTTTTATTGCCGTGATTTCAGGTTGGGTGGTAACAGAGGTGGGTCGCCAGCCCTACACCGTTTACGGTTTGTTACGCACAGTTGATTCGCTATCGCCAATTGAGGCGCCGGCGGTTGCTGCCAGCTTGGTTGCTTTTATCATCGTCTACTTTACGTTGTTTGGTTCAGGGTTTTATTACATCTTTCGCCAAATGAAAAATCCCCCTATGTTGTCAGAAGTTGTTTTGTCACACACTTCACCGATTCGTGCTGCAGGGTTTGTGCATCCAGAGTTTAAGAAACCGTCAATCGCGGGGGCCAAATCATGATCATCGACTACGCATTAATTTGGGCAGGTTTGATCGCTTTTGCAGTATTGGCTTATGTCGTTCTTGATGGCTTTGATTTGGGGGTTGGTATTCTATTCCCATTTGTTAAGGGCGAAGAAAACCGTGACCAAATGATGAATTCGGTTGCTCCGTTATGGGACGGCAACGAAACGTGGTTGGTGCTTGGGGGTGGGGGGTTGTTTGCAGTGTTCCCACTCGCATACGCAATCATTATGCCTGCACTGTACGCGCCGATATTTATCATGTTGTTAGCGCTCGTCTTTCGGGGTGTCGCCTTTGAGTTTCGCTGGAAAGAGACCAAAAATCAGTACCTGTGGGACATTGCCTTTGCGGGCGGTTCAATTGTTGCGACCTTCGCTCAAGGTGTTTCGCTTGGTGCTTTAGTTCAGGGTATTCCTGTTATGGGTCGTGCTTATTCAGGTGGCTGGTGGGAATGGTTAACACCTTTCTCACTGTTGACTGGTCTAGCATTAGTCGTTGGGTATGCTTTGCTCGGTGCAACGTGGTTGGTCATGAAAGGCGAGGGCGAGGTCTATGACAAGGCGCATCGCTTTGCCAAAGTAACAGGTTTAGGGTTACTTGTTTTGATCGGTTTAGTAAGCTTATGGACACCGTTCTTACACGACCAATTTATGGCCCGATGGTTCTCATGGCCGAGTATGTTGTATGTTGTGCCCGTGCCGCTGTTAGTGCTGTTAGCCGCTTATTTATTGTTTGACGGACTTAAGAAAGGTTACGTTAACCAACCCTATTTGTCAGCAGTCAGTCTATTTGTGTTGTCATATATTGGTTTAGTGATTAGCTTTTTCCCATACATTGTGCCCTCATCTGTCACCATATGGGACGCTGCAGCCCCAGACGTCAGCCTGCATTTCTTACTGGTGGGCGCTGTGGTGCTAATACCGCTCATTTTGATGTATACCGGTTACGCCTACTGGGTATTTCGCGGTAAGGTGGGTAAAACCTCGGGTTACCATGCCTAATTCTTCAGAGATGTCGCAACCACCGAGGGCACCTCAACCCAAACCCCATAGCAAATGGCGTCGTATCGTTTGGTTTTTCGGGTTTTGGGCAGTCAGTGTGGCGGCGTTGGCTGCTGTGAGTCAACTCATTCGTTGGGCGATCGTGCCCTGATTGACATCTTCCCCGCCCATAATGGTTTGGCTTGCTGTGCATCTCGGTCAAGACGGTGCGTCAAGTCGCTACAATAGAATTATTTTCTTGTAGAACTTGGCCGCCCCTATGCTTGACCCACAATTATTCCGCAAAGATCTAGATGCCGTTGTAAAGCGTCTTGCGAGCCGCAAAGTTGAATTTGATGTTGGTACATTTAACCGTCTCGAATCACAACGCAAAAACATTCAAACTGAAACTGAAACCTTACAAGCCAAACGCAATGCTTTGGCTAAAGAAATCGGTATGCTTAAAGGCCAAGGCAAAGATGCAACAAGCATCATGGCTGAGTCTCAGCAAATACCTGAACACTTAAAGCGTCTTGAAACAGAACTGCAAGGTATTCAAACGCAGTTGTCAGATCTTTTAATGGGTGTACCTAACTTACCTCATGAGTCGGTGCCGATTGGTGCTGATAGTGAAGAAAACATTGAAGTGCGCCGTTGGGTAGGCAACCCAGACCCTATGACAGGTGACCCCAAGCCATTTGATTTTGAGGCTAAAGATCACGTCACACTTGGTGAGCCGTTAGGGCTTGATTTTGATACGGCAGCAAAACTATCGGGTGCACGCTTTAGCTTTATGCGTGGCCCCATGGCACGCCTGCATCGGGCATTGGCTCAGTACATGCTTGACTTGCAAACCAGTCAACATGGTTACACCGAGTGCTACACCCCCTATATTGTGAATGCCTCAACCTTGTTAGGTACGGGGCAGTTACCTAAGTTTCGTGACGATATGTTTTGGGTCAACCGGGGTGGTGACGAGCCCACAGGTGAAGACCAGTATTTGATTTCCACCTCTGAAATTACGTTAACAAGCGTTGCCCGTGACACGTTATTTTCTGAAGCTGAACTGCCTTTGCGTTTAACCGCGCATACCCCCTGTTTTCGGTCTGAAGCGGGTAGCGGTGGTCGTGATGTGCGGGGCTTAATTCGTCAACACCAGTTCGACAAAGTTGAAATGGTGCAAATCGTTGAGCCGACTCAATCGTATGAAACGCTTGAACAAATGGTTGGTCATGCTGAGGCGGTTTTACAAGGCTTAGGTTTAGCCTACCGCGTCATGTTGCTTTGTACTGGCGACATGGGTTTTGGGTCTAGCAAAACCTACGATATTGAAGTATGGATACCGGCACAAAACACGTGGCGTGAAATTTCTTCTATTTCGAATTGTGAAGCCTTTCAAGCGCGTCGCATGCAAGCGCGTGTTAAACGAGGTGCCGGTAAACCTGAATATGTGCATACCTTAAATGGTTCGGGCTTAGCCGTTGGCCGTGCCTTGGTGGCCGTGCTTGAAAACGCGCAACAAGCAGATGGTTCAATTCAAATACCTGAAGTGTTGTGGCCTTACATGGGTGGTCTCAAGGTTTTAGGTGTTAAAAAATAAGGTTTGTCGAATTAAGCTCAACTGCTAAAGCGCATGTTCGCTCTGCCAGTCAGTTATTTAATTAATGAGCACCTGTTGACATCCTTCTCAGTCTCAGTCTAACGGTTGCCCCTATACCTGCCTTGAACGACGGGTTTTTTTCGAGCAAATCTTATAAAAGGTCTTGGTTATGTCGTATTTTTCTACACCTTCGTTACAGCGCAAAGCGGTGCTCGGCCGTAATCTTGTCGCCACATCGCAACCTTTAGCAACCCAAGCAGGTTTAGAAGCCTTGGCGCGAGGTGGTAATGCGATTGATGCAGCGCTTAGTGCAGCCATTACCTTAACGGTGGTTGAACCCACCATGAACGGTATCGGCGGCGATGCCTTTGCTTTGGTTTGGCATGGCAAAACCTTACATGGCTTAAATGGTTGTGGTCGGGCCCCAGCCGCCTGGAGCCCTGAGTGGTTTAAAGGCCAAACTACCATGCCTGAACGTGGGTGGAATTCGGTCACAGTGCCGGGCCAAGTGGCTGCATGGGTAGATTTGTCTGAACGCTTTGGTCAATTGCCGTTTGAGGAATTGTTTGAATCAGCCATTCGTTATGCTACCGATGGCTTTCCGGTGAGTCCAATGATTGCGCGGCAATGGCAAAGTTTTGCGCCGATGATGCAGTCTTTCCCCGGTTATGCTGAAGCTTTTATGCCCGGCGGAAAAGTACCGCAAGCGGGCGACATGTGGTCGTTTGCTGATCAAGCCCAAACGTTGCATGACATTGCGACTACGCGTGGCCGATCATTTTATGAAGGTGATTTGGCGAACAAAATCGATGCCTTCGCAAAATTGCACGGTGCTGCTTTATGTGTAACTGATTTGGCCCACCACAAAAGCGAATGGGTGAAACCGATTCATACTCGCATTCAAGATGTTGACGTTCATGAAATTCCACCCAACGGGCAGGGCGTTGCTGCGTTGATGGTGCTGGGTATTTTGCAACAGGTTGGTTACGAGCAGGCTGCACCGGGTAGTGCACTGCGTACGCATCTTGAGATCGAAGCCATGCGTTTGGCTTTTGCTGATTTATATGCCCATGTGGCAGAGCCTGAGCACATGCAGATAAGTGCGGACGACTTACTCAACCCAACTTACTTAAAACAACGCGCTGCTTTGATTAATCGCGATCAAGCCACCCAGCTTGTTGCAGGTTCACCCAAGCTGGGTGGCACCGTCTATTTATGTACAGCTGATGCACAAGGCAATATGGTGTCGTACATACAATCAAACTTTAACGGTTTTGGTTCGGGTGTTGTGGTACCCGGCACGGGCATTTCGTTTCAAAACCGTGGTTTTGGTTTTGAGTTAACACCCGGTCACCCCAATTTGGTGGCGGGTGGTAAACGACCTATGCACACAATTATTCCTGCCTTCATGACGCGAGATCACCAACCCTTAATGGCCTTTGGCGTCATGGGCGGCAACATGCAAGCGCAAGGCCATGTACAAATCACGTTGCGCACCGTGATTGATGGCTTGAATCCACAAGCAGCAATTGACGCACCCCGCTGGCGTGTTTTAGATAATGGGCAACTCACGCTCGAGTCACATTGGCCTGCACACATTGTTGAGGCCTTGCATAAAATGGGCCACAACCCGCAGGTATTAGGCTCAGACAGTATTGATTTTGGTTCTGCACAGGCGGTTGCGATGTATTCAAATCACAATGGGCAAGCCGTGTATATCGGTGGTTCTGACCCTCGACGTGATGGTTTGGCGGGCGTGTATTAATTCAGCTTAGTTCCTGCCCTGATTATGATTGGGGCTGTCGCTTCTGCACCAAGGCCATACCCATTATTAGGTTCATGGCTATGCCCTAGCCCTGCTTAGATTGCAGATAAGCATTATTAACTTATGGAATGCCCAACAGCTTGTGCGTTTGAAGGCTTAAACGCCATTTGGGGTGTTGCAAGCAATAGTCAATTGCTTTTTGGGTGTTGCGGGCTTGGTCGGGGCCGTCCATCGGTTGAAGAAAAAAATATTCAAAATCTAAATCAACAAACTGTTCCGGTTTAGCTAGCATTTGTGGAAAAACTAACTTCAACTCTTGCCCGTGCCGTTGCACCAGTGGTGCATTGGCTTTGGGGCTGACGCATACCCAATCAATACCTGCTGGGGTTGCTAGGGTGCCATTGGTTTCAACTGCAATACGAAACCCTTGGTTGTGCAAGGCAACGATCAGTGCCGCATCAAGTTGCAATAACGGTTCACCACCCGTACAGACCACCAGTTTATTGAAGGTTTGAACGGGCCATTGTTGCGCAACAGACTGAGCCAAAGATTGCGCATCTTTAAACTTTCCGCCATTCAAGCCATCAGTACCGACAAAGTCGGTGTCGCAAAATTGGCATACCGCTTGTTGACGGTCACGTTCAAGCCCTGACCATAGGTTGCACCCTGCAAAGCGTAAAAATACGGCAGCATGGCCTGCTTGACCGCCTTCCCCCTGAAGAGTGTAGAACAATTCTTTAACGCTATAAGTCATTTTGTTTCTCGTTTTAGACCGGCAAGGCTGGGCCGAGTTCGCCCCAATGCAAAATCACGCCACAACCCCGTGTTTCGTTTAAATCAATGCGGTCAAGCTCAGGAATAGCCGGTTGTACGAGCGCACGAATGTATCGTGCAACACTGGCTGTATCGGCATCTTGATCACCCATGATTTCATGCAAGGGGTAGTGGTCAAGTGATTTAAAGATGGGGTCAAAAATCGTTTTGACATCACCAAAATCAACTGTCCAACCTTGCACGCGGTTAAGTGGTGCATGCAGATGAAGGCGTAGCGTAAACGTATGGCCATGTATGTGGCGCCGTGGGTCGCCTTGGGGCGCACGTTTAAGTCGTACGGCGCTATCAAGAGTGAGCTCTTTCCAGATGCGGTAGTGGGCGCCGTCAAAGTGCGCACCACAGCTTCCGGTTTCATAAACAGTCACCCACGACAGCTCGGGTAGCTGGGGTTTGAGGCGAATCCATATCCAGGCAGACAAGTGTTCGCTGGTGGGATTATCAAGGCCTTCAATGTCATTTAAGCAGGTTAAGTGCAGTTGTGCGTGCAAGGGTGCCCACAAGGCATCAATGGCATCGTAATCAATTGAAAAATCACGCGACCCCATATCTTGATCAGCGTGCAAAATAACTTCAAAGCCGTGGCCGTGCATACGCCCGCACTTATGACCGGGGCTGACGTTAGGTAATTGATGTGCCGCTTGAAAAATATACTTGCGCCATAAATGCGCGTGATCGTGATAATCAAGATCAACACCAGAAAAGGCTGTGCTTTGTACCCCAACCGTTTCAACACCGGGTACGTCAAGTTGATGTCTAAGCCAGCGCGCAATGTTTTCATCGGTGGGTAGGGCGATGACATCATTGATATATTGATAATTAAGCGCAGCAGTTTGTCGCGACAATGCATCATGTAGGTGGCCAACTTCTGCCCCAGCAAAGGGCGCCCAACCGTTTGGTAGGCGGGCTCTGACTTCACTCATGAAGCTATGGCCATGTAAGCGTGCCGCACGATGGTGCGCGGGTAAACAGTGGACTTGGCAGGCTGATTCAAAACCCGAGGCGGCGACGAAGAGTAAATCGCTTGCGGTTGAATCGTTGGGTGTTGCGCCAGCGATTTGCGTGGCATCGTTTGCAAGAGGTGAGTTGAGGTTATCAGCGCTAATCTGAGTGGTGCTCTTGATGGTGTTGCCTGTGGTGTGTTGAGGTTTTATTTGGGAAATCATTTTTTAGGTGTATTTGATCAATAAGGGGTCAGGTAAACCCGCCTCGGCAAAGCCTTTGGCGCGTAATAAGCAGGCGTCACAATGACCGCAGGGGGCGCCGCTGGGTGCGGGGTCATAGCAACTGCTAGTTTCACCAAAGTCAATACCTAGTGCTGTGCCTTTGAGCACAATGTCAGACTTGCTCATATGTAAAAGTGGAGCTTGAATTTTGAGCTGTTGGGTGCCTTCGACCCCAGCCTTGGTGGCTAAATTAGCTAAGTGTTCAAAAGCTTGTAAAAACTCAGGCCGACAATCAGGGTAGCCACTGTAATCAAGCGCATTGACGCCAATAAAAATATCTTGTGCGCCCAGCGTTTCAGCCCAACCTAAGGCAAAACTTAAAAAAACGGTGTTGCGAGCGGGTACATAGGTGATGGGAATGCCTTGCTCAACATCGGTCAAACTGTTTGATTTGGGCACGGCGATGTCTGCTGTTAAGGCTGAACCGCCAAACTGGCGTAAATCAATGTCGAGCGTGATGTGACGGGAGACGTTGCGCTTGAGCGCAAATTGTTGCGCTTTTTCAAGCTCAATAGTGTGGCGTTGACCGTAACGAAAGCTCAAGGCGTAGACCTCATAACCCTGTTCTTGTGCAATGGCCAGCACGGTTGTTGAATCAAGACCGCCGCTAAGTAAACAAACTGCTTTTTTCAAAAATAACCCCTAAAGCATGTATTAAATATGTACGAGAAAGGTGAACTGAGATTGAGCTGAGATGAGCTCAAAGACCACTTCAATGGCTTGTTATGGCGAACCATTGATATGATTTGAACATGTTTCAGTCGCTTATGTTGGGCACCAACCGCACTCTTGTTTGACTGATTGCTTAACAAGATGACCGCTTAAACAGTAAACTGAGTAAAAATGTACATGACAGGTTAATAATCGATATGAATCTTACTCTTTCAGGCAAGGTGGCTTTAGTAACGGGCGCAGCACGCGGTATTGGTCGTGCCAGCGCCCTTAAGTTGGGGGCTGCTGGTTGCGACGTTATTGTTAATTATTACAACAGTCACGAAGAAGCTGAGTCGCTTTGTCAGCAATTACACGCAATGGGCCGCCGCGCCATACCTATTCAGTGCAGCGTTGGGCTACCCGACAGTGTGGCTGAAATGTTTGACACCATTAAAAAAGATTTTGATCGCTTAGACATTGTGGTTAGCAATGCCGCCTCAGGGGTCTTAAAGCCGGCAATGGAGATGACGCTGAAGCATTTTCGTTGGTGTCTTGAAACCAACGCATTTGCCATTAACTTGCTCGCGCAGCATGCGGTCCCGTTGATGACTAATGGTGGTCGTATTGTCGCGTTATCAAGTTTGGGTGCGCAGCGCGCTATGCCGCATTATGGTTTTATCGGCGCTTCAAAAGCCGCACTTGAATCGTTGGTTCGGACCTTGGCACAAGAGTTAGGCCCTCGTGGTATTCGGGTCAATACGGTTTCAGCTGGCGTGGTTGATACCGACGCGTTAAGCCATTTTTCAAACCGAGAGCAAGTTTTGTCTGAGTTTGCTGCGCGTACACCAGTGGGCCCCAGTTTAAAACCTGAAGATGTGGCTGATGCGGTGTATTTATTATGTCTGCCAGAGGCCAATTGGGTGAATGGTCATACACTTATCGTAGACGGTGGCTTTGCGATTTCGGGGTAATTTTTATGTCTTTAGAAACAGGTTTGTCTGGCAAAGTCGCCATTGTTACGGGTGGTGCTCGGGGTATTGGCCGCGCCATCGTTGAAACCTTGGCGCGCGAAGGCGTCATGGTAAATTTTTTCTACAAAGGTAACGTTCAAGCTGCTCAGGATGTGGTGCAAGCGTGCCAAACTTTCGGTGGCCAAGTGCATGCCATGCAGGTTGACGTAACCGATGCAGCAGCCTGTGTAACTGCAGTTGAAGACGTTGCTGAACGGTGCGAGCGCATTGATATATTGGTCAACAATGCCGGTATTGTGCGCGATAATCTATTGGCCATCATGGAAGACGATGAAATTTCATCTGTTTTACAAACCAATTTAGGCGGCGTATTTAATACAGTGCGCCCCGTTATTCCTTTTATGATGTCGCAGCGCGCGGGTCGTATTATTAATCTTTCTTCCGTAGCCGGTGCCAAGGGCGGGCGTGGGCAAGCCAACTATGCGGCCAGTAAAGGTGCAGTTGATGCCTTAACTCGAGCCTTGGCAGTTGAGTTGGCATCGCGTCGTATTTTGGTGAATGCTGTGGCGCCGGGCGTGATTGAAACTGAGATGTCACAAAAAGTTAGAGATTTAGCAAACGATGAAGTGAAATCACGTATTTTACTAAAACGTTATGGGCAAGCACAAGAAGTTGCAAATGTCGTTGTCTTTTTAGCCTCTGAGTTGTCTACCTATATTACCGGTCAAATCATCTACGTTGATGGCGGCTTTAAAATGGCTTAAATTTTTAGGCACTTTGAGCTTGCCCCATATTGCTACACGCGTAATAGCCCCTCATAGGCTGACAGAGTATTTATACCCCCCCTGCTGAGGTAGAATAGAGGGTTAAAAGTAGTCTATAAATCTTAGTCTCGTCATAAACACTGTTTTCAACAGTATTTTTGCATTTTTTCGGAGCAATTTAATGGCTGATCAAGTCATCACAAAAGAAGATATTATGGTGGTTTTCCCCACTGTCCAAAAAACCATGGCAGACGCCTTAGGTTGCGATGAAGACGATATCAAACTTGATGTGTCACTTATCGAAGGTCTTGACGCTGAGTCGATCGACTTCCTAGACATGGTGTTTCGTCTTGAGCGTGCTTTCAAAGTGAAAGTGCCGCGCGGCAAAATTATTGAAGATGTGCGTGGCGATATGCCCGTTGAAGAGTTCGAGCTTAATGGCGTATTAACTGACAAAGGTTTAGAACGCCTACGCGAATATTTGGCTGAAATTCCTGCAGACCGCTTTTCAGTTCCGATGCGTGTTGATCAAATCGCCCGTCTTTATACGCCTGAGACATTTTGCAAAATGATTATCACTGCTCAGCGTGTAGCCACTGCAGCATAGTGATGCCTAAGCAGGCGAGTGGTGGGCGGTTTGCAGCGTTTTCGTTTGTAGACCGTATCATTGAAATTGATGGTCTAAGTCGTGTGACGGGTCGTTTCACCATTTCACCGCAAGTCAGTGATTTCCCGGTGAGTTTGGTGGCTGAGGCTATTGGTCAACTCGCGGCATGGGTAGCTATGTCGCACGTTGATTTTAAGTTTCGCCCTGTGGCGGCACTGGCTGGCGACACCCGTATATTTAAAATCCCCCAACCTGGTGACACGCTCGAGCTTGAGGTCGATATTGAGTCATGCGACGAGCAAGCTATTGTTTATCGTGGACGCGCTCGCGTAAATCAAGAAATCGTACTTGAGCTGCTTGACACCCTTGGGTCAATGCTTGACATCAACGAGTTTGATTCACCTGAACGTTTGCGCGCCGATTTTGCTTGTTTGACCTCTACGGGTCGAACCCCTGGGGCTTTTTTAGGTGTGCTGCAGCCCTTATTAACTGCTCTGCCTGTTGATCAAGGGTGTGAGGTCGAATTATCAGTACCCGAACAGGCTGCGTTTTTTGACGATCACTTTCCTTCGCGTCCGGTTTTTCCGGCCACATTATTGATTGATGCCTTGCTGCGAGTGGCGCAACCTTACGCTGAAAAAGTGGTGGGTTGCAAGGTTACGGCTATTCGCATCAGCCACGTTAAAGTGCGCGCCTTCACTGCGCCGGGCACAACCTTAGTCTTATTTGCACAAACACCTGAAGCGGTTGTAGATGAACCTAATACGTGGTGCATTAAAGTGGGCACTCGCAATGCGGGTAAAACCATTGCGGGTGCGCGTCTGTATTTTTCTTCAACGTCTTCTTTAGAGAGCGACTTATGAGTATTCAACGTCGCGTCGCCATCACCGGTATTGGTTTGGTTACGCCTGCAGGGCTTGATGTGGCATCAACCTGGGCACGTTTAAAGTCTGCGCAAAGTTGTGCCGGCCCTATTAGTTTATTTGACGCTTCAGGTTTTTCTACGCGTATTGCGGCAGAGGTGCCTAACGCGCAAGATTTGCCCGAAATTGACGATCGTAAACTCATGAAATACGCCAGTCGCGCGCATCGTTTTGCGATTGCAGCAGCTGATCAGGCAATAGCTGATGCGGGTGTACGACCTACTGCAGCCGATGCAGAGCGTTGGGCCTGCTCAGTTGGTGCGGGCATGATGACGGTTGCGCATGAAGAAATCGCTATGGTGCAAGTGGGTGCTGCGCGTGATGGTGAAATAAACCCTAACCAGTTAATCGATGTACCGATAGCCAAAGATGTCATGGCGTTTAGTCGCAGTTTATCGACTGCTGGGGCCGCATTATTATTAAGGCGTTTTGGCATCAGGGGTTATGCCTCAACTGTCCATACGGCATGCGCTTCAGGTGGCCAAGCGGTGGGTACAGCTATGCGGTTGATTCGGCGTGGGTTGGCAGATCGTGTCCTGACAGGTGGTTTTGACTCAATGATTTCGCCAGTTGGTTTGTCAGGTTTTTGTTTGTTATCGGCCGTTTCTCCCGATAACGATAACCCTCAGCGTGCCAGTCGCCCATTTGATGCCACCCGCAACGGTTTTGTGTTAGGTGAGGGTGCAGGTTTTTTGGTCTTAGAAGACTGGCAAACGGCTGTGAATCGGGGTGCCCGCATTTACGCTGAATTGGCAGGTGATGGTAATTCGTTGTCTTCTTATCGTATTACTGATTCGCACCCATCAGGTGACGGCCCTATTCAAGCAATGCGTCGTGCCATTAAAGATTCAGGCGCAACGAATGCAGACTTTAATTATTTGAATGCACACGGCACCTCAACACCGATGAATGATCGTAGTGAATGCGCAGCGGTTAATGCGGTGTTTGGTGACGCGGCCCATAATGTAGCGGTCAGTTCTACTAAAAGCGTGATGGGCCATCTGATTGCAGCAGCGGGTGCCGTTGAAGCCGCCGTCTGTGCGCTGGCCATATACGAGGGTACAATGCCGCCGAATGCCAATTTGCAACAGCTTGACCCTGATTGTAATGTCAATATCATTCGTGACGTACCCCTCGTCAAGCCTATACATATGGCGCTTTCAAATTCATTAGGGTTTGGGGGCAGCAACAGTTGCTTGGCTTTTCGTCACCCTGATTTGACGGCCGATTTAATTGCGGCGGGTTACTAACATGAGAAATATGACAAGTAAAATTGTTATTACCGGTGCTGGGGCCATTTGCGGTGCAGGCCAATCGCCTGCTGAAATAGTGACTCGGTTAGCAAAGGGTGAGTCTGCTGTTGCTCCTATTCAAAACTGGAATGCATCGAGTTCCCCGTGCCAAGTAGCCGCAGAGGTCACTGATTACAACGGTAGTAAACTGTTGGGCGATCGCAAATTACTTAAGCTGGTTCGTCGCTCAGACGTGTTCGGTATTTATGCCGCAGAACAAGCGATTGCGCAAGCGGGTTTAAATGTTTGGCGCCAAGCGCTTACAGAAACCCAAGCGTTAGACTATGCCGATCAAACAGGTTGTTACGTGGGTTCAGGTGGCGGCGCGTTTGAAGTCAATTACGACTATTTTCCGCTCATGGCTGAAACGGGCGATAGTTTGCAAGCCTTCGGCCGAGAACTGCCTAATATGGTTAACCCCATGTGGTTGTTGCGTTCATTACCCAACAACGTTTTGTGTCATGTCAGCATTCGTAATCAACTCAAGGGTGTGAATGGTTGCATTACCCATCACACTACAAGCGGTCTATTAGCCGTTATTGAAGGGGCTTGGGCTATTCGTGAACAACAAGCTGATCGGGTGGTCTCAATTGCGCATGATGCCCCGATTGAACCGCAAACCGTGCTTTACTTGTATCACGTTGGGTTGCTAGCGACTGAAGCTTTAAGGCCTTTTGATGCCCTACATAATGGCTGCATATTAGGTGAGGGCGCTGGCGCGTTGGTGCTTGAGTCTGAAGCTTCTGCGCAAGAACGTGGTGCTGTGATTTTGGGTGAATATTTAGGTGGCGGTGATGCGGTTGAAGGTGAGTCGCTCTTTGATGTGCGTGCTGATGGTGATGGTGAAATACGCGCTATTAAGCTGGCTTTGCAAGATGCGGGTTTAAACCCAAGCGATATCGGTATGATCGTGGCGCATGGCAATGGTACGCCAGCTTCTGACGAGTCTGAAGCCGTTGCCCTTCAACATGTTTTTGGTGCATCTATGCCGCCGGTGACATCAAGCAAATGGGCTTTTGGTCATTTGTTTGGTGCATCAGGCATGGTTGATATCACCTTTGGTTTAGAGTGTGCCCGACAGCATATTGTGCCCGGTGTAGCCAACCTTAAACAGCTTGCTTCCGGTTGTGAAGGGCTAAATGCTTTGTCAGAAAATCGTCAACCGACCTCAGATATCGTGATGATTTTGGCACGTGGTTTTGCCGGCACCAATGCAGCGGTGATTTTGCGTGCGCATCGCTAATGAGCGTCATACAGGTGGTGGCATCAGTTAGTGTTCATGATGAGGCAATATCGGCTGATGCTTTAAATGAAGCAGTGTTGTCTGCATGCCAGCAATTGCTAAAATTTGACGCTGCTACACAAACCCTCTCGATTCAAGATTTTATTGATGATGCCAACCCTTTATCTTTAAAGTATGCGGGTGCACAGCCACTTAAGTTAAGTGATCAAGCCCTTAAGCTTGTCCATCGACACTTGTGGTCTGAGTTGTTGGTTAGCTTTGTAAAAAACAAATTAACGGTACAAGTGAATGTTTCAGCGCAACCGATGATGCTTAGTATGTCAGTAGTCGGTCGTTTTATTTATCGTTTCTTGCCCTATCGTCGGGGTGTGATTTTAGAGAATATTAAACGTGCCTATGGGGCGCGCGTGTCAGCCTTGCGAGTCGAACAATTGGCACAGGCGCATTACACGCACTTAGCAAAGTTGTTGGCAGAATTAATCAGCTTTAGGTTTATATCATTAACAGCGCGGGCACAACGCGTGAGAGTTGATGGGGTACCTAAATTAACCCAGGCTTTCTTAGCTGAAAAAGGTATTATTGTTTTAACGGGGCATTTTGGTAATTTTGAAGTGTCAACCGTATCAGGCATTGAACACTTTCCGCAAGTGAAGGGGCGTATTCATTTTTTACGCCGACCAATTAAGCCTAAATGGCTCAGTGACTTTCTAACAAAGCGGTTTAATCAAGCTGGTTTTGGTGTGATTGGTCGTCGTGGTTCGCTTGATGAAATTGTGACTATTTTAGAAAAGGGCGATGCGATTGTATTTCCCTTCGATCAGTATGCCAGGCGTCCTGAAGGTATTGACATTCCGTTCTTTGATGTGCCCGCCGGCACACATAAGAGCATGGCCGTAATTGCCATGGCAACGGGTTCACCCGTGATGCCCGCAGCCTCGTGGCGCGAACCTGATGGTACGCATATTTTAAAGTTTTGGCCGCCACTGACACCAATCGAGCATGATGACGTGGGCCAAGAAATTAGATTGAATACTGCTCAATATAACGAGGCATTAGAACAATTGGTCTTGGCCCACCCAGAACAGTGGTGGTGGGTGCACCGGCGCTGGAAAAACCAACGACCGGTCACTGCATCTTAAACTAGTCAGTTAAGCCAGAAAGGTTTAGTTTCCGCCAGCGTTCTTGTTATACAAAAAACCGCCCAACGTACCGACTGCAGCGCCACCAATAGCGCCCCAAATTGGGTTGCCACCAGCAATAGCGGCAATCGCAGCGCCTGCGCCAGCGCCAATTGCGCCACCAGACAATTCACGCTGCTGACCAGTTGACATGTTTGAACAGCCACCCAAAGTCAAAGCGGCCGCTAGGGGTAGGGCTAAAAGTGTTTTTTTCATGATACAAATTCCTTAAATACCAAGAACAACGATAAATAACTGTGATCACTGAGATGCGTGACAGAACGCATAAACTGTTGAATCAGCAGCCGTTAATTGTTAGCTAAACGTTTTAGTTAAGCTTGTTAGCTAGGCTTCTTAGCAGTTGTACATGGGTAACGTTGAGCCAAGTAACGCATCAGCGTATCAGCAGCTGACTTGTTTGCGTATTGTGTGTTTTGATTTGCCCAAACCACAAAGTCTTGTAATACAGCATCACGTTTGGAACCTGGTGCAGGTGGGCAGACATAATGAGGTGCTTTTTTAGGGTGGCGCGACATTAAATACATGTCGTAAACACCTTGCCCAAAACCATGACAAAAGTTTTGATCAGCAACGTTGGTTTTGTCGTTGCACATGGTAACATATGGACCTGTTAACGTCACAGAGGTTGGTGTTTTGGCATGTGAAACCGACGCAGCAACGAGGGCCAAGCCTGCAATTAAAAGTGATCTTTTCATAAAGCCTCCTGTTCTTTGTCGTAGTTTAGCGTAAAAGGGTAAATGAACAAATAAAAGGATCCATTTTCAAACAATTAGGCAGACTCAAGTACGAGTACGGCGGGTTCGAGTACAACGGTACGATATGTCATGTAGTTAAATGACCTTTCTGAGTGCCTCGACCGCCTGAAAATGACTCAAAAATACTTGCCCTTTTAAATCGCTGTAGAAAGGTGTCTTTTTAAGGCGATCCATCACGGGGCCCTTGATTTCAGAAAAATGCAAGGTGATTCCTGCGTTTTGTAATCGATGGTCGATAGCCTCAAGACTTTCAAGCGCGCTGGCATCAATGCTGTTAACAGCAGAGCATTGCAAAATAACATGCATTAACTCGGGCCTTTGAGCAACCTCTTGGTTGACTCGGTCTTCAAGCTGTCGTGCGTTAGCAAAATAGAGACTTTCATCGACCCTTAAGCTCAGTATTTGGGGCTCACAAATGACTTCGTGTCTGAGTACATTTCTAAAATGTTCAGTGCCAGGCATTTGACCAACCACCGCGATGTGAGGGCGACTGGTTTGGTACAGAAACAGTACGATTGAAGCCCCAACGCCGGCTATCAAGCCCATTTCAACGCCATATAACAAGGTGGCCACTAAAGTTAGCGCTGTGGCGGCAAAGTCTGATCTTGAGTATTGCCACGTTTGTTTCAAAATATTGAAATCAACCAATGACAGAACGGCCACAATAATGGTCGCTGACAACGTGGCTTGCGGTAAGAAGTAAAGCGCGGGCGTTAGCAATAAACACGCTATACCAATACCCACTGCTGTCAATACCCCAGCTGCGGGGGTCTGGGCGCCCGCATCAAAATTTACCACTGAGCGCGCAAACCCCCCTGTCACGGGGAACCCTCCCGTAAATGATGCGGCGACGTTACTGGCACCCAAAGCAATCAGTTCTTGATTAGGCACGATGCGTTGACGTCTCTTAGCGGCTAAGGTTTGCCCAACAGAGACTGATTCCACAAATCCTATGACGCTGATAAGTAAGGCTGGTAAAAAAAGTACTTCCCATAATGCGGGGTCAAACGAGGGCAAGGTTAGAGGGGGTAAACCTTGAGGTATATCACCCACCACCCGCATGTTGGCGGTAGCGCCCCAGTTGTAATACCAGCTTAAGGTTGTAGTCAATGCAATAGCAGCGACAGGCCCCGCACGCGACAACAAATCAGCTGCAAAACCCTTAACACCAAGATTCAATAGGGTGCATTTGAGGTTTTTGCGTGACCAAAATAAAAAAATGGTCACACCGACGCCGACTACCAGGGTTAGCAAATGGGTTTGATTGACTTTTTGAAAGAGATTCATCAAGATACCGGGTAAGTGTTCACCGCCGCCTTGAACACCCATAATGTGTTTTAACTGACCAGCCGCGATCAAAATGCCCGCTGCAGAAATAAAGCCAGAAATAACCGAATGGCTTAGAAAGTTAGCTAAAAAGCCCGCTCGCAACAAACCCAAAATAATTAAAATGCAGCCAGAGATAAAGGCTAAGGCGATGGCTGCTTGCCAATAGGCCATGCTGCCTGTTGCAGCGATTTCACTGATAGCGGTGGCCGTCATTAACGACACCACAGCCACTGGGCCCACAGCCAAGGCACGGCTGGTGCCTAACAGGGCGTAAGCCACAAGGGGAGCCATACTGGCATAAAGCCCAACTTCAGGAGGTAACCCCGCCAACATGGCATACGCCAAACTTTGTGGAATGAGCATGATCGTGACAATCAGCGCGGCAACTGAATCTTTGACAAGCGTTTCTTTGTTGTACGACCTTAACCAATCTTGTGCAGGTAACGAAAAGCGCCCCATTTTTTTGATTAAATTCCTTTGAGCTTTGTATTTTATTGCTTCTGGGTAGCAATTTTTGAACGACTGTCTTACAGTTGTTTACATTGTGACATGCAGTGAGTGCTTTGCGCTTTTTTTTACAGTTCAAGTAAAAAGTTCTGCGTGAGTGCCCGCTTTGACAAATACAACGGTACTGTATTTGTTCGTTTACTTGTGGCGGGTTTTCTTAATGTCATGAATGAGGGTGTCTGCAGAATCAAAACGCGCACGACGGTTTTTAATAATTTCTTTTGCCTCAGTGAAGCAAGAACTCACCGAATTGACTAGGCGTGAGGTTTCTCATGCGTAGCACTGTAGGAATCTCTGCCATTCACGGCGGGGGAGGATGTCAACACTCGTTAATTAAACGATGAAAAAGCCACGGTGGTAAGCCGTGGCTTTGATCTAAAACGGCTTTGGCAACAATAAAGTCTAATTAGGCCTTTTTAACCCACAAGTTACACCAACCTTGACCGGCAACAAGTTTGCCAGGAAAGAGGCTACAGGCGCCGTTTTCAGCACCCTTTGCGCTGTACAAAGCACAGTTGTTACAGAGCTGATCAGCTTTATGTTTAGGAAATTTAGCAGCATCAACTTTGCTTGAGTTGGCGTTGTAACCCAAGGCAATAGCCTGTGCATCAGTTTCAGCGACCATCGCTTGTGCGTGTGCTGTCGAAGCCAAGCTTAGCGATGCTAAACCGGCGGCAGAAGTCATCATAAACTGTCGACGTGTTGATTTCATTTCAGTATCCTATTGCAATCATGAACCACCATAGGTTCGTTTGCTATTCTATTATGTTCAGCGATATTGCGTTGTTAAGTTGAGTAAGCTAGTTGGTTGATTATTGTATCATTTTGATTTTATTAAATAATTTATTTCTTAAAAAAATTGAATAAAAATCATTATTTTTTAGACCTGACGCCAATCTACAATCAAAATAACAATTTGATCACTTTCAAATCATATTTGGGGAATGCAGCGTGCCTGCAAAAATACATTTTTGGATTGGGCCTGTTTTCATTTTTTTATGGAGTACGGGTTTTATCGTCGCTCGGTACGGCATGCCTTATACCGACCCTTTGACTTTTTTATCGATGCGATTTTTAGGCGTATTGCTCATACTGGTGCCGGCCACTTTAATTTTTAAATCTGTTTGGCCTGCTCCACGACAAATGTTGCACATTATCATCGCAGGTTTATTCATGCAGTTTGCCTACCTCAGTGGTATTTGGGAAGCCATCAAGCACGGTATGCCTGTTGGCTTGGCGTCTTTGATTGTTGGGTTGCAACCCGTATTAACCGCTATTTTTGCAGCAGGTATTGCCGAAAAAGTTTCAACGCGTCAGTGGTTGGGCTTGGCCTTGGGTTTGATCGGCGTCGGCATTGTGTTGTCAGACAAAATTTCGGTTCAGGGCGTTACGTTGTTCACGCTTGGTTTTACCTTCATGTCATTATTGTCTTTTACTGCCGGCACGCTTTATCAGAAAAGATTTTGCCCAGTTTTTGATTTGAGAACCGGCACCTTGATTCAATGCGGTGCCAGTGGTGTGCTCTCAGTTATTTTGATGCTTCTGTTTGAACCGATGCAAGTGCAGTGGTCAGCACCCATGGTGGGTGCATTACTTTGGAGTATTGGGCCTATATCTTTAGGGGCGATGACGCTCTGGTTTATTTTGTTACGAAGCGGTGCTGCCACCAAAGCGAGTAGTTTGCTTTATCTCACGCCACCCACTACAGCGATCATGGCGTGGGTATTATTTGATGAATTATTAACGCCAACGATTATGATAGGTACGGCAGTCACTGTTGCTGGGGTTTACTTGGTGACGAGAACACGTCAATAGTTCGGGCAGTTAACGCCAATCAGTCAATCACGTCGATATTTTGGGCAACAATTATTAATCAGTTAATCTTAACTATTCAAATTTGTGCTTAATCAACAGTTTTTTAATTTTTTTAATAGGAATGTTTAACATGAGCGCTTATATCATCACAATGGTCAACGTCAGTGACCCTGAAAACTATGCAAAATACTCTGCACTGGCTTCGGTCGCAAACGATCAATATGGCGGTAAGTTTATTGTTAGAGGGGGTAACCCTGAAGTGTTAGAGGGTGCTATACCTTACACGCGTGTGGTGGTTAATGTGTTTGAAACACGCGAACAAGCGAAGAAGTTTTATAACTCAGTTGAATATCAAGCGGCTCGCCAGCACCGAATGGGCGCTGCTGACTTTAATATGATGGTAGTAGACGGCGCATAACTATTTGCGGGGGGCGGGTCGAATAACCGTAGCCATTGCAAGCAAAATTAATATCAAGGCAACGTAATCAAAACGACTTAACGTCTCGCCCATTAAAATATTTCCTGCAAATACACCCACAACGGGTACTAACATAACCGATAAACTACTCACCACAGGTGGCAGCTTGCGGGCGACACGAAACCACGCCACCCAACCAAAAGAAAATGTCACCACGCCCGCGTAAATAATTGCAAGCCATTCGCTTAAAACGGGCCAGCGCCAACGATCGTATTCAGTTAGAAAAGTTAAAACTAAAAGTGCCAGAAAAGCCAACACTAAAGACCAAAACACAAGCACTTCATTGCTTATCGTTAACCTTGAATGCCTAGTCATGGCCGTGCCTGCCCCCCATGATATTGCAGCAGCAAGCATGACGATAATACCCAAGGGGGCTGCAGAAAAAGTACTGAACTCGTCTGCAGCGAGTAAAATCGTAGCAGATAGGGCCAGTGTTACCCCTAAAACACCTTGCCAAGTTAATTGGGCGCGATATACTAAAACGCTAGTGAGTAATGCCCAGACCGGCATGGTGTAACCAATAATGGCTGCACGCCCAGAGTTCAATAGCAGTACGCCATACATTAAACCGATTTGCCACAGTGTCATGTTTAGTGTGCTGAGTTGAAAGATACGAAACCTTTCAGCTTGAGGCACATGAAATGAAATGCGATGCCGTATTAAATATACGCCTAATGCAAAAATACCCAACGCAAGGCACCAGGTTCTAAATGCAATGGGCGGGTAATCTTTTAAGGCGAACTTAATCACTGAGTAGCTCAACCCCCAAGTTAGGGTAACAAGTGTAATTAAGATGATATCTGTACGATTTATTTGGTCTGTTGGCAATTGAAACCTCACCCCGCCCAAAGGGCGGGGATTTGCGGGCTGAAATGTTAAATTAGCCTATTGCATGAACCAGCCATGGCTCACAACAAATGATTGACCCGTTAAGGCCGCTGTGGGGAAACCAGCCAAGAATGTCACCATCGACGCCACATCTTGCGTGGTGGTGAACACACCATCAACGGTAGTTTTAAGCATCACATTTTTAATGACTTCGTCTTCGGTAATATTTAATTCTTTAGCCTGCTCAGGAATTTGCTTGTCAACCAATGGGGTACGCACAAAGCCAGGGCAAACTACATAGCTACGAACATTACGTGACGCACCTTCTTTAGCCACTACACGCGATAAACCCAGCAAACCGTGTTTAGCAGTCACATAGGCTGATTTCAAAGGCGAGGCCTCGTGTGAGTGCACCGACCCCATATAAATAATTGAACCACCGCGCTTGCTGCTGTACATATGCTTAATAGCGGCTTTTGTCGTTAAAAATGCGCCGTCTAGGTGAATAGCAAGCATCTTTTTCCATGCGGCGAAGGGGAAATCTTCAATTGGATGCACAATCTGTATACCAGCGTTTGATACCAAAATATCAATACTGCCCAGTGTATCAACCGCTTTTTGAATACCGGCATTGACTTGATCTTCATTGGTCACGTCCATACTGACACCAATAGCCCGACCCCCCGCCTTTTCAATCTCGGCAGCTGTTGCGTTAGCGCCATCAATGTTCATGTCTGCAATCACAATGGCTGCACCTGCACGGGCCATTTCAAATGCACATTCTTTACCAATGCCACTTGCTGCGCCTGTAATAAGGGCGACTTTACCTTTTAATGTCATAGCACTTCCTTTCAAAGAGGGGGTAATTAATAACAAAACCTGAGCATATACCACCTGATCATAGCAAAAGCATTACGCCGTGGTTGAAATATCGTCTTCAGACTGGCGTTTCTGCATGCCCCACATTTGCTCATATGCCCCCTTGGTACGCATCAAATATTGGTGGGTGCCTCGTTCAATGATGCGCCCATTTTCCATGACCAATATTTGATCTGCGTGCACAATGGTTGACAAACGGTGAGCAATAATGAGCGTTGTGCGGTTACGTGCCAAGCCCCAAAGCTCTTGTTGTAATGCCCGCTCAGTTTTAGTATCAAGCGCTGACGTCGCTTCATCAAATATAAGCATGGCAGGGTTTTTAAGTAAGGTTCGGGCAATAGCCACGCGTTGCTTTTCACCGCCTGACAGTTTAAGACCCCGTTCACCTACTGCTGTTTCATACCCCTGGGGTAAGTGTTTAATAAATTCGTCCAGCTGTGCTGCCTGAGCCGTGCGTTTGACCTCATCAAAAGAGGCGTTTGGGTTGCCGTAGGCAATGTTGTAGGCGAGTGTGTCGTTAAATAAAACCGTGTCTTGGGGCACAATACCCAAATTTTTACGCAAGCTCGCTTGCTGCACTTCAGTGATGTCTTGTTGGTCGAGGGTAATGTGACCCTGTTGCGCGTCGTAAAAGCGAAAAAGTAAACGCGCTAAGGTGCTTTTACCTGAACCGCTGCGGCCCACGACTGCTGTAATGGTACCCGCGGGTATGGTGAAATCAACGTCAAATAAAATTGTGCGATCGTTTTCATAACCAAAGGTGACATGCTCAAAGCGCACTTCGGGGCCTGTTTCAGGGTTACGAATGATCAAAGGTTTGGCCGTAGCTAAGTCTGTGACTTCACGATCTGTTTTAAGCAAAGTAAACATACGGTCAATGTCGGTTGTCGACTGTTTGAATTCTCGGTACACCACGCCCAAAAAGTTTAAAGGTATGTAGAGCTGAATCATCAAGGTGTTGACTAATACTAAGTCACCTAGTGTCATCGAGCCTTGGGTAACACCAAGGGTGGCGCGCCAAATAATCAAAACAAGTCCAATGGCAATAATGACCTGTTGTCCAAAATTTAAAACAGCAAGTGATTTTTGAGAAACGACAGCTGCCTTTTGATAGTGGGCTAAATTTTCGTCATAACGTTTGGCTTCAAACGCCTCATTACTAAAGTATTTGACAGTCTCGAAATTTATAAGAGAATCAATCGCTTTTTGATTGGCTCGCGTATCGAGCTCGTTCATGGTACGTCTTAAATGGGTTCGCCATTCTGTTACCAAAATGGTGTAGCCAATATAAAGAATCAAAGCGATCAAGGTGATCGCTGAAAACCAAATATCGTAAAAAATCGCAAAATAGCCTAGTACCAGCAAGAACTCGACCAGCGTGGGAAAAATGCTGTAAAGCGAAAAGGAAACAAGCGATTGAATGGCTCGGGTACCTCGATCGATATCGCGGCTTACCCCGCCGGTTTGACGTGCCAAGTGAAAGCGTAATGAGAGCTGATGTAAATGATTGAATACGTTTAAAGCGATTTCTCGAACAGCATTCTGTGTTACCCGGGCGAAGAGCGCTTCTTTTAATTCGTTAAATAGCGATGTTGCCAGTCTTAATGCGCCATAACCTAGAATGATGCCTACCGGAACGACGAGTAGCATTTTGGGGCTGTTGGTTGATACGTCTAGCCCGTCAATCAGATGCTTCAGAGTGATGGGAATACCAAGCCCTGCAAATTTAGCGGCCACCATACACAGCATGGCTAACGCAACTCGCCCTTTAAAGGTCATTAGGTAAGGTAAGAGTTGTTTGAGCGTTTGCCAGTCGCTTTGTGAAGGTTGATGGCGGGTATTTGTGGCTGGCCCAAAACTTCTCATGGGTAATCTCAATCTTGCTAAAAATGTTGTGAACACCGTTCGAGGCGTGTAGTTCAATCAGTTAAACTTATTGCTATGAATTCTAAGCAAGTATTTATCAACATTAAAACCCAGATATCGATGACTTTTGAACAAAAGCATCGTTTATTTGTGCCCATTTCTTCGCCCGTTTCACTGCCGAATGCCAGTTTTAATGCCTTGTATTGGGTAGGGGTTGTGCTGGGCCTTGCCTTAGCTTGGTTATTTGCAACGCAGCAAATAGTTGATGGCGACCAGACGCAAATGCTGCTAAAGGGCTATCAGGGGGCTTATTTAGGACAATGGTCAAGTTTTGGAAGTGCCGCCAGCGTAGTCGGTAATGTGCCAGGTAACCTGCTCGGCATGGTCGTTGGGGTTCCTCTTTTAGTGTGGGATTCTCCCTATTCACCGATGTTTTTCTTGGTTTTAATTCGATTAATAGGTTTTCTCATGTTTGATTCTTTAATCAAACATGTCTTCACAACGAATGACGGCTCGGCACAAATTACTCGTTTAAGTTTTTTGTTGCTGTGTTGGTTGAACCCTTGGTTTTTGTACGAAACCTTACTTTACAACCCATCGTATTTGTTTTTTTGTGCAGCGTTGCATTGCTGGTCTGCTTGGCATTTGCGCCTGCAGCGTTCATTTGTCATGACCCTGTTGCATGTTTTAGCGATTGGTTTGGCCATGCAGTTACATTATTCATGGCTGCTTTTGGCTATTATTTCTTTAATACTGTGGTGGCAGCGTCAAATCAAAATTAATTATTGGGCTGTATGCGTGGCAATTGGGCTGATTGCTTTATCTTTGTTGCCGTATTGGTTGACATGGTCACAAAAGGCAAATCTGGCTCCGCACGATGACCTTGAATCACAAAAGCGTTATATAGGCTATGGCGCCGTGCATGTTTTTCCTGTTATTAAGTCGTATTTTTATTGGCTTCGATATGGCTCTTGGTGGTTTCCCAGTAAGTTAGTAAACGATACACAATTTATATGGGTATCAAGTGAGGTCTGGCTGCAATGGGTGTCGGTGTGGGTATGGCGAATGTTGATGTATGTCGCTGGCATTTCAAGCGTGTTGTTTGTGTTGTGGGCCAATATTTTGCTTGGGGCCTCGCTGCGGGGCCAGTGGTTACGTCGTGATGTGAATAAAACCATTACGCCTACTCATTGGCTCGGTTTGTATGCCCTAGCAGCGGTTGTGGCCACACTGATCAATGCAGGCTTAGCGCCAATTACATTCAATTACTGGCATTTAATTTTGGTGTTTCCGTTTGCGCTGTTTCCAGTTCTATTGTTGTTACGTTTGATTTTTAAAGTTTACCCACGCGCACTGAAAGGCGCTGGGTTATCAGTATTGGTGTTTTTTGTTTTTGTGAACATCATCGTAGCCAACGATAGTCGAAAATTTTCTTATCATGCCAGCTACTATCAACAGGTTATCGACTACGTGCAAAAGACTGTGGTGCCGCAATAAAATAAAACATCACAATAATTTAGACATACGTACAGCGGCAATTTTCAAGGCGTCTAAGTGTTTTAAAGCCCCCTCAACCGATAAGCGCGATGTCGGTGCATGTACGGCTAACGCACCTAAGACTCGCCCATCGGTATCGCAAACCGGAACTGCTAAAGCAATTAACCCCAGCACAAACTCTTGACGATCGATTGAATAGGTTTGCTTTGCAATATCTTGACATTCTTTCTCTAGTTTTTTGAGGCTTGTAATGGTGAATTCAGTCATGGGTTGTAGTGATAGCGTATTGAATATTTTTTTCTGTTGTTCAGCTTCCATATAGGCTAAAAAGAGTTTGCCACTGGCTGTGCAATGCAGCGGTACTTGCGCACCCACCTCTAGAGTTAGTCGCCAAGGCCAAGTGGCTTCAACGCGATCTAAATAACGTACGCTGGCACCATCAAGCATCGTAAAGTTGCAGGTCTCGCCGATTTGTCTAACAAGGTCTGAAAGTACGACGTGCCTGAGGCCCTGTGTGGTGTCATGATTAAGGGTGTCGATGGCTAAACGCCGCAATGCCGGCCCAACTAAAAAATCTTTTTCGTCGTTCGCACGAGCAATGAAACCTGCCTCAAGTAGCTGAGTGGTGAGGCGGTGTACCGTCGCTTTAGGCAAATTTAATGTTTCTGCCAGGCTTGCAAGCGATTGCGCTTTACCGCTATGGGCTAATACCGCCAATAAATCTAATGTTCTTTCTGCGGCTGAGCCAGCTATGCGTGTTTTTTTCATAATGTAGGGAAAACCACTATTTCGGAACGTTTCATTCCATAATAAGATAACAGAAAATTCAAGTTTGATTCATTAAACGTTGTAATCAAATAAATATTAAACAGTGTGACCATTATCATTATATGACTTCAGATTTTGACTACATTGTTGTGGGTGCAGGCTCTGCCGGAGCAGTCATGGCCACGCGCTTAAGTGAAAACCCAGACATTCGGGTTTTACTTTTAGAAGCTGGCCCCAAAGACAGTTCATTCTGGATCCATTTGCCTATTGGTTATGGCAAGACGATGTGGAGCAAAACATACAACTGGTGTTTTCACACTGACCCCGAACCCAATATGAATGGCCGTCAAATTTATTGGCCAAGAGGTAAAACCTTAGGGGGGTCAAGCTCAATTAATGGCCTGATTTACATTCGAGGTCAACGAGAAGATTATGACGGTTGGGCTGCTCAAGGTAATACCGGTTGGAGCTATCAAGAAATATTGCCTTATTTCCGTAAATCAGAGCATAACGAACGCGGTGAAGATGCGTTTCATGGCGTTAATGGCCCGCTACGTGTGTCAAATATTAAACATAAAAACCCACTGATCGAGTCTTTTATTGCGGGTGCACAAGAGTTGGGTGTGCCCAGAACAGATGACTTTAATGGTCAAGAACAGCGGGGTGCAGGCTATTATCAGTTGACAACTTGGAAAGGTTGGCGTTGGAGCACGGCAAAAGGGTATTTGAAACCTGCCCGCACCCGTCAAAACCTAACGGTATTGACCGAAGCCCACACCATGAAGGTACTCACCACTGGTAAACGGGCGACAGGCGTTCAATACAAACATGGTGATCAGGTTAAAGAGGCTTTTGCAACCCGTGAAGTTATTCTATGTGCAGGGGCTATTCAATCACCGCAACTCTTACAACTTTCAGGTATTGGCCCTGCGTCATTACTCAAAAAACACGGCATTGATTTGGTGCATGATTTGCCGGGCGTTGGTGAAAACCTGCAAGATCATTTGCAAATTCGCCTCACTTTCGAATCGACACACCGCACCACAAATGACGATTTAAATTCTTGGTTTGGTCAAGCAAAACTTGGGCTTCAGTGGTTATTGAAGCGTTCAGGCCCTTTAGCCGTCGGTATTAACCAAGGCGGTTGCTTTATGCAAGCAATACCGAGTGAATCAAATCGACCTGATATTCAGTTTCACGTTGCCACGTTATCAGCTGATATGGCGGGTGGGAAAGTGCACCCTTTTTCAGGTTTTACTTTGTCGGTTTGTCAGCTCAGGCCTACGTCTCGGGGGCACATACGCATTAAAAGTGCCGACCCCTTTGAACCGCCAGAAATGCAACCTAATTACTTAAGTACTGAGTTAGACCGGCAAACCAATGTTGCAGCTGTTCGAGTAGCGCGAGCTATTTCGCAAAGTCAGGCGATGGCTCCTTTTGTAAAGTGTGAAATTAAACCCGGGCAAAACGAGCAAAGTGATCAAGAGCTACTTGAATACTGCCGTAACAATGGGGCAACAATTTTTCATCCAACCGGCACTTGTATGATGGGGCCAGATCCGGCAAAAGGCGCTGTGGTTGACGCGAGGCTTCGTGTGTATGGTGTTTCAGGACTGCGCGTGGTTGACTGCTCTGTGATGCCAACGCTTGTATCAGGTAATACTAACGCACCCGCAGTGATGATGGCAGAGAAACTCAGTGAAATGATGTTAGAAGATGTTCAACTCAATTAATGTATTAAAACGTTATCGAGTACGCGTCAACGCGATGACACATAACAATATTAGACGCAGTAGTTTCATTCCTATCAGGAGACAAGTATGAAAGAGCAAACCCCATTAGACCGTCGCGGCTTTATGCGTATTGCGGCACGTTACGGCCTTACTTCAACAGCCATTGCAACAGCCAGCTTTTTGGGTCCCTTGACGCTTGAAGGTGTCGCGCGGGCCGCGTCTCAAACTGCTGATGCCCGTAATAATATGAAGCCACTCATCACCCTAAAGTTTGGGGCAGCGGGTTTTAACGAGAAAAATCTTAAAATTCAAGAGTCAGGCCAACTTTGGTTCGCTCGGGCACTTGAGTTGAAGAGTAATGGTGCTATCAAGGTCGATTTTATTGGTTCAAATGCCATCTGTAACCAACTTGATTGTGTAAAGAAAGCCCAGCAAGGTATTGTTGACCTATACACGGCCAGTACGCAAAACTCTGCCGGTTCAGCCCCTTATTACAACGTACTCGATTTTGCTTACATGTTCCCCTCAAGGGCAGCCATGTACCATTTCTTTTACAGTAATAAGAGTGAAGCACTGCTTCGCGAACCTTTACGTCGTTTGCATAACATCCAGTTCCTCTACACGCATTGCGAGCTTAGAGGGTTGATGATGGGTAAAAAGTTTGAAAACAAACCGACCGTCACAACCATTACTGAGCTTGAGGGCACTAAAAACCGTGTGACGGGTACACAGTTAGGTCGTATTGCAATGCAATTAATGAACCTGAACCCGGTGCCAATCGCTTGGGAAGAAACGCTTGATGGTCTTAAGCAAGGCCTCATTGATGGTGCCGAAACGTGGATGGGTGCGGCAGCCTACGCCAATATGGCGCCTGTACTTTCGCAAGCCGTGAACTTGAAGTTTTTCTCGGGTACGGAACATACCGCGATGAACTACAAGACATTCCAAAAGCTTCCTGCAAAGCTGCAAGATGTCGTGATGGACACGGCATACGATGCCCAACAATATACTCAAATCAATCAAGAACGCGCTTTGGTTGAAATTGTGGGCGCCGTCGCTAACCCAGGCCCTGATACCGTTTTTGGGCTAAATAAAGTTAGAGTGGCTGAGTTGTCTGACGCAGAGATTCTCAAAGCAGAAAAAATGTGTTCACCTCAATATGTGCCCAAGCCATGGGTTGAGTGGCGCGAGCGTTTAAATAAAATGTCGGGCGGTCGTGACGTGTACCAAGAGATCTTCGCCATTGCACGTGAAATACCAAGCAATATGCCCGCTGTTGATGTCAAACCCAATAAATGGTGGAATGCATAAGACTTGCTAAACAAGGGGCGCGCGATGTTGCAGTATGATTTGCACGCCCCTTTTTTTTGTATTGCTTAAGCCTTTAATATAATCATGGCATGTATGCATGTGCTGATCTGTCCATGTATTTAATTTGACAATCGTTCGTCATGCGAGCCCAAGCAATGAAAATAATCTATGATCTTCTGAAATGGCTCGATGCCAATGCAGAGCGTGCAATCATATTGGTTGCCTATTCATGCATGGCGCTCATCATCGTTTATGCGGTCTTTGAGCGCTTTGTATTTAAAACACAAATTCCCTGGAGCTCTTCGATTCCGATTTATTTGTTTTTATGGGTAACTTGGGTCGGGTGTTCATACAACGTACGTAAACGAACACATCTGGTTTTCAATGACCTGAGAACTCGAATGCGTTATGGCGCACAGTTTTTATGCATGATGTTTGATGCCGTACTTTGGATCGTATTTGGTGTCATTGTTCTTTACTACACCATAGAGCAAACGCTCTTAGTTGAGATGAATTTTGCGATTGTGCAAGGTACTGACAACATCTTGCAATGGTGGTTTTATCTGGCAACGCCGGTTGCCTGGAGCCTATTAATATTTCGTGTTTTGCAAAATGTACGTGATGACATTGTTCGTTATCGAAATCACCAACCGTTTTTGGTTGATATTCAAGCTATTGGCCAAAAGTAAGGGGTAGTCATGGATCAAGGTTTACTGATTGGGCTGATCTCGGCGGGCGTTGTTGGCCTTTTTCTACTGGGTGTTCCAATTTTTTTGGTGATCGGGTACTGGGTCGTGGGGGTTTCGCTTGCCATTGATTTCACACTTGCAAACGTAGGTGTAACCCTTTTTGAGGGCTTAAACTTTTTTGGTTTGTTGTCATTACCCTTGTTTATTCTAACGGGTGATTTGATTGCCGCTGCGGGTATAGCCAGGCGGCTGGCTGATTTTGCGCACGCGTGTTTGAGTTGGATGCGGGGTGGTCTAGGCCTAGCCACGATTGGCTCTTGTGGTTTGTTCGCAGCGATTTCTGGCTCAAATTCTGCAACCACGGCAACCATTGGAGGCATTATGCATCCGCTTTTGGTTAAAGATGGTTATGACCCACGCTTCGCGGCTGCGACAGCTGCTGCGGGTGGTACTGTTGGCATCATTATTCCACCTTCGATTATCTTTATTGTGTATGGGTTCTTGATGAACCTGTCGATTTCAGATCTATTTGTAGCAGGTATTTTGCCTGGTATTTTAATGGTCTTTTCGATGCAAATGGTGTGTTGGTGGATGAGTCGAAGAAACGGATGGGGCTCTGTTTCACCTTTATCATGGCGTCGAGTTGGTTTAACTGCGCGTCAAGGGTATCTCGGTTTTTTTGCGATATTTATTGTTATCTATGGTATTTACTCAGGTACCTTTTCACCAACTGAAGCGGCGGCCATTACGGTTGGTTTTTGTTTGGCCGCTGGGCTGATGATCACACGTGAAATAAAGTGGCGCAATTTACCTGATATTTTATTAAGGTCGGGTCAGTTAACTGGTATGTTGGCACCCATGATTGCTATTTCAATTGTCATGCAACAAGTGTTCGGTCTACTGGGCGCAGCTGATGCGGTGGCCTCTTTTGTTGCTTGGTTTGGCGATAGTGAAATAATTGTTTTGCTCATTTGTATGGCTATCGTTTTAATGGCAGGTTGTATTCTTGAAAGCTTGCCTGTAACGGTTATTTTTGCGCCCATACTCGCACCAATCGCTATGGCGCATGGCGTTGACCCCGTTCACTTTTCGGTCATTTTCTTGGTGGGTGCGGCGATTGGTTTTATTACACCACCATTTGGCTTAAATCTTTTTGTTGCAAGTGGTACAACTGGTATTCCCTATTCAAAACTCGTTCGGTTTGCAATCTATTACATGGCTGGGTTGATGGTGGCATGGTTGTTTATTGCTTTTGTTCCGTCTATTTCACTTGCTTTGCTACCTGATATAGCTCGATGATAGGTGGCGTGACATTCGCTCTAATTGCGTGGGGTGCAATCGTGGGTGTCTTTGCCGGGTGGGTAAGAGGTTTTGCAGGGTTTGGTTTTTCAGTTATTTGCGTAGCAGGGTTGGTATGGTTCACGAGCCCTGAAACCATTGTGCCCGTTGTTTTTGTGCTTGAAATTTTAGTGACTGTTTTTGTTTGGCGTGAGGCCTTCATCAATTTAGATCAAAAATGGCTTAAAAACTCTATATCAGGGAGTTTGATCACACTACCCTTAGGTGCGATGATGCTGGTTTGGCTACCAGAGGCAACTTTAAAACTGACCGTATCAATTCTTTTGTTTGTCGGTGCATTAGGGGTGCGATTCTCAATTCGTTCGCATTGGCCCGATACGTTTGCAACTCGTTTTATATGTGGCGCCTTGATGGGTATCTTTAGTGGCATCTCAGCCAGTGGCGGTGTGGTGGGCGCTATGGTAATGTCAGCCACGGGTTTAGCACCTAAAACGTTAAGAGCAACCATGGTTTATATGTTGCTGTTTTCTGGTGTCTACACACTTATTTGCCTCAGCGTGATCAGCATGATTTCGGGTCAATCATCATCAGTCTGGTCAACAGAATCTTGGGTGTGGTTATGTGTATTAGGGTTGGCAATGCTAATTGGGCTTCATCTGGGTGGAAAAAAATTCAAAAAAACGCCCTCTAATGATTACCGAACTTTCGTGCTGAATTTAATTATGATTATCTCAAGTGTCGGCATTATTCGCGCCCTAATAATTCATTAAACCCACTATATCGCCTAGGTAGACCTAGGGGGTTAACCCTATCAAATTCGCTCGATCAAACCTTCCGCATCCTGCTAACATTACACAGCTTGTACCTTCATCTTGAAGATTTTAAAGGATAAAAAATGAAATTATTACGATATTTTGCGTTGGCGCTATGCTTGTCAGTCGCAAGTGTAGGCGTTCATGCTCAACAATTCATTAATATTTTGACCGGTGGCACCAGTGGTGTTTACTACCCAATGGGTGTGGCGTTGTCTCAGGTATATGAAAAGTCGATTCCAAACGCCAAGATTGCTGTGCAGTCAACCAAAGCCAGTGCTGAAAACGTAAACTTGATTCAGGCGGGTCGCGGCGAGCTAGCTTTTGCATTGGCCGATACAGTTTCGGCTGCATGGCAAGGTAATGTAGAGGTTGGTTTTAAAACTAAACTCGATAAGTTACGTGGTATCGCTGGTATTTATAGCAACTATATTCAAATCGTGGCCTCAGCTGATTCAGGTATTAAAACGCTTGCTGATCTAAAGGGTAAGCGCGTCTCAGTGGGTGCTGCACGTTCGGGTACCGAACTCAATGCGCGTGCTGTATTGAAAGCCGCTGGTTTGTCCTATTCAGATTTAGCTAAAGCTGAGTACTTGGGTTTTGGTGAGTCAGTTGAGTTGATGAAAAACCGCCAGCTTGATGCAACCTTGCAATCAGCTGGTTTGGGTGTAGCTTCGATTCGTGATTTGGCAAACTCAATCGCTATTGTGATCGTTCCTGTACCAGCGAGTGTGGTTGCTAAAATCAATGACCCCGCTTACATCGCAGGTATGATTCCAGCGGGTACCTATGAAGGTCAAAAGGAAGCCGTGCCAACTGCTACGATTCCTAATGTGTTGGTCACAAACATGAATGTAACTGATGAGGTTGCATACCAGATGACAAAGTCACTGTTTACCCACTTGCCACAGTTAATTGCTGCGCACTCGGCAGCAAAAGGTATCATTCCTGCAAATGGTCCTAAAACCCCTGTACCCTTGCACCCTGGTGCAATTAAGTACTATAAGGAAGCAGGTTTAATGAAGTAACAGAAGTCTTTTAGTTTTTAAAAAACCAGCTTGTATGATGCTTGCTGGTTTTTTTGTATGATTTTTTCCATAAATACCTTTTAGATAAACAACATGTCACAAACGACGTCTATGCCCGATCAAAACCCTGAGTTCAAAACACTGGCGGGTTTTGTATTTCTGATTGCTTTTGTCTTCTCAGCTTATCAAATCACGATGGCTGCCTACCACCCCCTGTCATCACAAATTGTGCGGGTGTTGCATGTAGGCTTTTTGTTACTAATGATTTTTGTGCTGTACGCTCCTAAGACTGCACAGGGCTCTGTTTTGAAGCACCCCTTGGGTCTCATCAGTTATGTTGCTGCATTTTTAGGTTTCACGCTTTCGCTTTATCACTGGTATTTCGAGCCTGACTTGATTGCGCGTGCAGGCGAGCCCACGATGTTTGATACCTGGATAGGTGCCATCATTATTTTGTTGGTGTTTGAAGCTGCTCGCCGAGTCATGGGTATTGCATTGCCTTTAATCTGCGCGTCTTTTTTCTTGTACGCATTGTTTGGTCAGCAGTTGCCCGGCATATTCGTGCATCGTGGCTACCCTCTAGAGCAGCTCATCGATCACTTAAGTTTCGGTACCGAAGGCATTTACGGTATACCGACCTTTGTCAGCTCATCTTATATCTTTCTTTTTATTTTGTTTGGCTCGTTTTTAGAACAAGCAGGCATGATCAAATTGTTTACTGACTTTGCCATGGGAACGGTGGGTCATACGCGTGGCGGCCCAGCTAAAGTGTCGGTGGTGGCGTCAGGCTTAATGGGTACCATTAATGGTTCTGGCGTGGCCAATGTGGTTACCACAGGCCAGTTCACCATACCCATGATGAAACGTTTTGGATACAAGCCAGCCTTCGCAGGGGGTGTTGAAGCCACCTCGAGCATGGGGGGGCAAATTATGCCGCCTGTGATGGGTGCAGTGGCTTTTATTATGGCTGAAACCATTGGTGTGGAATACGTTGAAATTGTGCAGGCAGCTATTGTGCCGGCTATTTTGTACTTTGTGACTGCATTCTGGATGGTGCACCTCGAAGCGGGCCGCTTAAACCTAACCGGTTTACCTAAATCAGAATGCCCTAACCCCTGGAAAGCGGTTAAAGATCGCTGGTATTTGCTCTTTCCGCTTGCGATTTTGGTGTTCTTACTGTTTTCGGGTTACACACCATTGTTTTCTGGCATGGTGGGTTTGGCTCTCACAGCCATTCTGATTTTGGGTGCAGCCATTGCACTCAGACTTAAAGGCATGGCTATGCGGTATGTCTTTTGGATCGCATTGGGTATTTTTAGTGCCAGTTTTTTTAAGTGGGGCATCACCTCAGTCTTGCTGATTATTGCAGCAATGTTGGTTTTATTGTTTTTTATTAAAGGTGGTCGCGACACCATCAAGTTACTTACAAAGGCGATGGTTGAGGGCGCGCACCATGCGCTGCCAGTCGGTATTGCGTGTGCCTTAGTTGGCGTCATTATTGGGGTGTTGACATTAACGGGTGCGGCAACTACTTTTGCTGGCGCCATTATAAGGGTGGGCGAAAATAGTTTGATCGCCTCGCTCTTGTTAACGATGGTGGTTTGTTTGATTTTAGGCATGGGTATTCCAACCATTCCAAACTACATCATTACGTCTTCATTAGCGGCCCCCGCATTATTAGAACTGGGCGTACCCTTGATCATATCGCACATGTTTGTATTTTATTTTGGTATTTTGGCTGACTTGACCCCACCGGTGGCGTTGGCCGCGTTTGCCGCCGCACCGATTGCTGGCGTATCAGGTCTTAAAATTAGCATACAAGCAGTCAGAGTCGCTTTTGCAGGTTTTGTTATACCGTTTATGGCGGTGTATTCACCTGCGCTGATGTTGCAAAATGACCCCACAATATGGGCTGTTATCTACATCGTTTTAAAGGCCTTAATTGCAATTGGCTTGTGGGGCATTGCCTCGGTCGGCTTTTTGTGGAACCCGGTCAAAGTCTGGGTACGTATTTGGGCTTTGCTGTCAGCAGGCATGCTGATTGCGGCATTACCACTCACTGATGAGCTCGGTTTGGGTTCTTCAGCATTAGTTTTTTCCTGGTTGTACTGGCAGAGCCGTAAAATTAAAGCGCAAGCCCCAGTTCAAACACAAGCCTAATTGATGAGTCTATGGCAATTTGTCTAAGTGTTGGAGCAGCGATTGTTTCAATCGCTGCTCAACAGTTCACCTTAAGCTGGACTCACTCAGTCGAACGCATTCTCTGGCAAGAAGATTGGCGTGTAAGCGGTCAAAACTTAACGTTAGTTCAAGCCCGCGTTCGAGGTAGTGGTGCGGGCATGGAAGTGCCAGACGGTGCGATATTAAAAGAAGGGGTATGGCACTACAGTGCGTCTCGTAACGTGCTAGCTTTATATTTAACGATTTCACCCTTTGGTCGTGATGAGTATCACGTCTGTTTGCCCAATAAAAGCTGCCGACCCATACCTGAAATTTTAGATGAGTCTGGCGTGATGCCTGCTGATTCCAGTTACGTCGTCAAGGTGGCGCCCTGTAAAGAGTAGCGTGATTTCTCGTGTGGCATTTAGAAAGCCACAGTGTTGACCCATTTTTTTTACATTCATTTAATGTGAAGTACCAATGGGTGAACACAGCGACTTTGACCGATAACCTTGTGTTAAGACGCTAAACGAGCATTACCAGGGAAGAGCATTTTGCGGGCATCTTCGTCCATCTCAGCTTTAAATTGAAACTGAGCTTTTAATGCTTCAGCACGTTGCGCGGCAGGTCGCTCGTTAATGCTGTCAAGCCAGCGTTTAACGTTGGGTAGTTTTTCCCAGGCGTCAGCACCCAATACAAACGGTATGACGCGAGCCCAACCCCAGGCTGACATGTCAACGATGCTGTATTGGTCGCCCATAATATACAGTTGGTTGGTGAGCCGTTCTTCTAGAATGAGCCAATGACGCCAGGCTTCAAAGTCATAGCGATTGACTGCATATTCTTTGGGTTCAGGTGCAAAATGTTTAAAGTGCACCGCCTGGCCACTATAGGGGCCAATGCCGGTCGCTACAAACATTAACCACGAATACATTTCAGCTTTATTGGCAGGCGTGTTTTCAGGAATAAATTGGCCAATTTTTTCGGCCAAATAAAGCAAAATAGCATTGCTATCAAAAATACGAATATCACCATCAGTCATGGCGGGTGTTTTAGCGTTGGGGTTGATGGCCTTAAAGGCGGCAGAATGTTGCTCACCTTTACGGGTATCAACCCCAACCAGTTCGTAAGGGGTGCCCGTTTCTTCGAGGTAAAGTGCTATTTTGAGGGGATTGGGTGAGGGGTGATAGTAAAGCTTAAGCATTTGAAGCCTTTTTAAAGAAATGTTTAAAAGCAAAAAAACATGCGCATGGGCAAGAAACCACTAAATATTCAGTAAAATCAACAGTGTGATAAGCATTAAAACGTACCACAAATGACACCTTTCGTATTCAATCTAGATTATTTGTAGGTTTTTAGTTTAGATCAACTCCAAGGCGCCCCACTTAAACTAATTGCCAGAGCAGGACAGGGCAGGGCATTGCTAGGCTTGGCGATATGATTAGAAATGAACTTTTAAATAAACTGAAACTGACATGACCATCATTTATCTCAAGAAAACCATTAAAGCCCCAGCCGCAGAAGACGCCACAACACGTGAAACCGTGACGCGAAAGTTGGATGAAATTGAAGCGGGTGGCGAAGATGTTGCGCGCCGTTATGCTAAAGAATTTGACGGTTGGGAACAAAACATTGTCATGTCTCGTGAAAGCCTTGAAAAAGCCATTAAAACTGTACCTGAAACAGTAAAAGACGACATTCGTTTTGCACGCGACCGCATTCGCGATTTTGCTCAAAGACAGCGCGATTCCATGCAAGAATTTGAAGTTGAATTACTCAACGGTTTAGTGGTGGGTCCAGGTAATCGTTTTGTTGCGGAAGCTAAACGTATGCTGTTTGGCCGTATCGGTATAGACGTGGTGGCTGGCCCAACTGAATCAATGGTGGCTGCCGACGAAACAGCTGACCCCGCGATTGTGGCGGCAGACTTGATTGGTCAAGCAGAGCATGGCCCTGACTCGCCGGTATGGTTAGTTACCACCTCGCGTGAAGTCGGTGAAAAGGTTATGGCCTTAGCGCCCGGCATCATTGCAAACTTGCCTGAATTGGCGCATAACTCAGCCACCGCAGCGTGGCGTGATTATGGTGAAGTGGTGTTGGTTGATACACGCGAAGAAATAGCACAAGTTTGCGACCAGTACGCTCCAGAGCATTTGCAAATTCAAGCTATAGACCCAGAGTGGTGGTTGGCAAATTTACGTAACTACGGTTCGTTATTTATGGGTGAAGAGGCCACTGTCGCGTATGGTGATAAGTGTTCAGGCCCCAATCACATTTTGCCAACGCGTGGCGCGGCACGATATTCGGGTGGTTTAAGTGCCAGCAAGTTCTTAAAAGTATTGACCTATCAACGATTAAACCGTGCAGCCTGTAAAGTCATTGCGCCGGTAGCGGCTCGAATTTCTCGATTAGAGGGTATAGGAAGGTCATGCCATGACAGCCGATGTACGTTTAGAAAAATACTTCCCCACCGAATCTTTCGAGTTGGGTAAGTCGGTTTAACGTCAGAAAAAAGATGACGATGATGCACACTAAACTCTTGCGAGACTTGGCCAGCGTTGACCCAATACCCGTTTCGGGTATTGAGCGCGCAAAAGCCATTATGCAGTCGGGTTTGCTGTTCCGATACGGTGAGTTTGGTAGCGAGCATGCCGAATCAACACTGCTTGAAGCTGAGTTTGCTGCTTATGTGGGTCGGCGCTATGCCGTGGCACTTAACTCGTGTGGTTGTTCGTTGTTTATTGCCTTAAAGTGTTTAGGTGTTGAGTCTGGCGATAAAGTGTTGATGAACGCCTTTACGCTTGCCCCCGTACCAGGCGCTGTTGCCCATGCTGGTGCACAAGCTGTGTTTTTAGAATCAACAGAAGACTTACTGGTCGATTTAGACGATTTAAAATTAAAATCGCGAAGTGGTGCTAAAGTATTGTTGCTCTCGCACATGCGGGGTCATACAGCTGACCTAGACGCCGTTATGACGCTGTGCAACGAACTTGGCATACAGGTTATTGAAGACTGTGCGCATACGATGGGTGGTAAATGGAATAACCAATTTACCGGTACATTTGGTGTGGTCGGTTGTTTTAGCAGTCAAACCTATAAGCACATGAACTCGGGTGAGGGTGGTATTTTAGTCACTGATGACGACGACATTGCTGCCAAGGCTATTTTGTATTCAGGCAGCTATATGTTGTATCGCCAGCACGTGGCGCGCCCAGCTGATGCAGTGTTTGAAAAGCACAAATACAACATACCAAATTGCAGTATGCGTATGTCAAACTTAGCGGCAGCTGTTGCGCGCCCACAAATTGGCCTTTTACCTGAACGTACGCTTATTTGGAATGAGCGCCACGATCGCCTTGCCCAAAACTTGCGTGAAATTAAAGATGTGGTGTTGCCCAAACGATTAAAGGGCGAGTCATATGTAGCCAGCTCAATTCAGTTTCGGGTCGTCGGTTTAAACGACACGCAGTTCAAGCAGTTTATAGCCCTAGCTGCTGAGCGGAGAGTCAAATTAAAATGGTTTGGTCACGTTGAACCGGTGGGGTTTACCAGCACCTACCTTGATTGGAAGTATAGTAATGCGGGTCAAATGTTGCCGCGCACTACAAAGATTATGAAACAGCTTTGCGATATGCGTATTCCCTTATCGTTGACACTTGATGAATGTGATTTGATCGTTCGCATCATTGCTGAATCGTTAGCTGCGGTCAAATCAATTTAAAAAAATTAAATAAAGTTACACACTATGTCTAATGCTGTACCTGCTGAGCGCAATACCCTTGACCCTTCAGACTGGCAATCTCTACGCGAACAGGGTCACCGCATGCTTGATGACATGATCGACCATATGTCGCTGTTGCATGAAAAGCCTGTATGGCAACCTATTCCACAAGCAAAGCGCGATATGTTCAAAGAGCCTTTGCCACATGGCCCCAGCTCTTTAGCGTCTGCCCACCAGCGTTTTATGGAAGATGTTTTACCGTACTCGGCCGGTAATGCTAGCCCGGGTTTTATGGGTTGGGTGCAGGGTGGTGGTAGCCCTGTTGGTATGCTTGCTGACATGTTGGCGTCTGGCTTAAATGCCAACCTAGGTGGCCGCGATCAAATGCCACTTGAGGTTGAGAGGCAGATTCTGCACTGGATGCGTGAGTTATTTGGCTTTCCTGAAACGGCCAGTGGCTTGTTTGTAACGGGTGCTTCAATGGCGAACATGGTTAGCGTTTTAGTTGCGCGTAATCGTATCTTGGGTCGAATTGTGCGTCATCAAGGTTTGGCAGATAGTCCTAAAAGGCTTGTAGCCTACACCTCTGCTGGTGCGCATGGTTGCATTACACAAGCCATTGATTTGTGCGGTATTGGTACTGATTATTTGCGTGTGATTGCGCTTGACGACCAGTACCAAATGAATATTGCGCAACTTAAACAAACTATTGCTAACGATAGGGCTCAGGGTTTAACCCCTTTCTTTATTGCTGGGTCAGTCGGTACGGTTGATGTGGGGGCAATTGATGATTTAGACGCCATTGCAGACATTGCTACTGATGAAAACCTTTGGTTTCATATTGACGGGGCATTTGGTGCAATGGCTATGTTGTCTAAGAAGATTGCGCCACGTTTAAAAGGTATTGAACGGGCTGATTCAATAGCGTTTGATTTTCATAAATGGTTACAGGTGCCCTATGACGCAGGCTTTATTATTGTGCGTGACGGCTCGCTTCACCATGAAACCTTTGCTTCGCCAGCAACTTATTTAAGGCGCGAAACACGCGGCTTAGCGGGTGGTTCCCCGTGGCCTTGTGATTTTGGGCCTGACCTTTCGCGTGGCTTTAGGGCGCTAAAAACGTGGTTCACCATTCAAGTTTACGGTGCAGACAAGCTCGGTAGCATTATTGATAAAACCTGCGACTTGGCCCAATATTTAAAAACCAAAGTAGAAGCTCAGCCCGAGCTCGAAATGATGGCACCTGTTGCATTAAATGTAGTGTGCTTTCGCTACCACGATAAAAATATAGCAACGACTGAACAGTTCAACGATGTGAATGCCGAAATCATCGCAGACTTACATGAGTCAGGTTTGGTTGCGCCGTCTGCGACATCTATTAATGGCCATATTGCGATTCGAGCTGCAATGGTGAACCACCGTATTGAGCCACGCAACATCGATATCTTGGTTGAACAGGTCATAAGGTTGGGGCGATTGAAGTTAACGGCTTAAGCTACCAACCACTAAAGGACTCAATGTTAATGATGTCTAGTATGGGTCGCTTATGGCGTTATCTTCTTGCTGGGGTCTTGGTGTGGGTTATCGGCTCGCAGCTGATTATCGTTTCGCAGATCGTCTGGTACCAATGGTTTAACCCAACTTCTTCAGTATTTATTGATGCTGAACAAGACCGTTTGTCCCAGTCACAACGGCCTAAGCGCATCACGCAAACCTGGGTCGCTTACGATCAGATCTCACGCTACGTCAAGCGAGCTGTACTGGCTTCTGAAGACTCTGGCTTCGTGCAACACGATGGCGTAGAGTGGAATGCGCTTGAAGAGGCCGCGCGTGCAAACTTAGAGCATGGTTCAATCAAGCGGGGTGGTTCAACCATCACCATGCAGGTTGCTAAAAACCTTTTCTTGTCTTCAGACCGAAGTTATTGGCGTAAAGCCCAAGAGATTGCGATTGCCACACTGATAGAAGTCATACTTGATAAGCGTCGCATACTTGAGATCTATTTAAATATCGCTGAGTGGGGCGTTGGTGTGTTTGGCATTGAAGCGGCAGCGCAGCATTATTTCAATGTACCCGCCAGCAAACTGAACCCGTGGCAGGCCGCTTGGTTAGCTGCTATTTTGCCCTCACCCAAACGTTATGATCTGAATCGTAAAGCCAGTTGGCCAGACCGTAAGGCTCAGATTATTATTCGTCGCATGCCTCAGGTGGCGTTGCCGTAAGGCACTTAAAAAATGCTATACTGCTCTCCTTTAAAGCGCCCGTAGCTCAGTTGGATAGAGTACTTGGCTACGAACCAAGGGGTCGTGGGTTCAATTCCTGCCGGGCGCACCAGTAAAATCAAGGGGTTACAGTCTTTTAGGCTGTAACCCTTTTTCAATTTTTGGGCTCAGGGGTAAACT
>Ga0209702_10000720_pt1 | contig 68791 bp, 59 predicted proteins | sample FRY01_FD_187210 | JGI IMG/M metagenome (GOLD analysis project Ga0209702, IMG submission 187210) | Freshwater microbial communities from Lake Fryxell liftoff mats and glacier meltwater in Antarctica - FRY-01 (SPAdes) (version 2) | ecosystem: Environmental > Aquatic > Freshwater > Ice > Glacier... | reverse complement strand
GCAGCACAGCTGATGTAGTATCCGCCCGATGCTGCCAAGTCGCCCATCGAAACAATAAATGGTTTTGCTTTTTTTGCCAACATCACTTCTCTCCAAATTTCTTCGGAAGCGAGGGCATCACCACCTGGAGAATTAACGCGCATCACTATGGCTTTTATTTTATTATCCAAACGCGCTTTGCGTATTGCAGCAGATAATTTATCGGAACCTATCGATTCATCATCGCCGTTCCCGTTGCCAATGTCACCCACTGCATAAATGACCGCGATTTTATCCATCGAAAATTTACCTGCGTTTTTATTCGGAGTTTTGTTGTATTTTCTTAAGGAAATAAGAGGAAGATCTTTGTCGGACTTTAAGCCTATCTTTCTACTCAGTTGGGCAGTGAATTCATCATAGTAAGCTAATTCATCTACAATATTCAAACGCTTTGCGTCGGCGGCTGATTGCAATTGCATGCTGTCGACCATATTTTTGAATACTGCAGGATCAATTTTTCTTGCTTTGCAAATTTCATCAGAAAGATGTTTCCAGATAGGATCAACGAACGCAGCAATTTGCGCGCGATTTTCATCGCTCATTTTATCGAGGATGAATGGCTCAATAGCACTCTTGAATTTGCCATGACGTATAACTTGCGGTTCTATTTCTAATTTTTCGAAAGTGCCTTTGAAAAACATCAGTTGTGCTGCCAAGCCATTAATCATGACTTGACCTTCGGGATTTAAAAATATTTTATCAGAAACGCTGGCTAAATAGTAAGAGCCTTGAGAATAATAATCGGCAAAAGAAAATATAAACTTCCCTGATTTTTTGAAATCGATCAATGCATTTCTGATTTCCTCTACACTGGCCATTCCACCTGTTAAAACGGGAATGTCGATGTAAATGCCTTTTATTTTTTCATCCTTGGCAGCTCTTGAAATTGTTGTAAGAATGTCATTTAATCCTAGTTGTTGATTTGAAGAAAAATCAGCAAAATTAAAATCGTCTAAAGGGTTTTTGGACGTTCTTTCTTTCAAAGCCTGATTCAATTCCAAATGCAAAATGCTGCTTTTACTTAAAGCAACTTCTTCTTTTTGAATGGATGAAACCATCATGGAAATAATAAAAAGGAATAAAAAGAATAATGCGACGAGTCCGACCATCATGCCAAGCATCGACGCAAAGAACATTTTAAAGAATTGTTTCATAATAAGATTTTCCGGGATTTACGATACAAAGATAGTCGTGAAAACTAAAATTCAAGAACCTAATATTAGCGATTCAGTCGGGTTCTAACGCACTTCAATGAGAATGGACTGTTCAAGTTGATTATTTTTGATAATGACAAGATATTTTCCTGGAGGTAAGTTGTTGAGCGAGATGTTTTCCGATTTGAACCGAATTTGTTTTTCCAAAATGAGCTTGTTGCCCTCGCTGTTCTTCACTTGAATTTGAATATTATCTGACAAAGGACCTTCTCGATTTATTTGCAATGTCCTGGTATCGGGCATGCTAACAAAAACTCTTTCGGAAGCGTTTTTTAATTTAGAGCGCTTGTATTCGGGTCTACTTTTCTTTTTAAGTAGGGCTGGGGTCTTGATTTCAGGAGATTCTAATTTTTTTGTTGCCACCAATGTTGTTCGGGATGAACCCATCTCCACTTCTTGCCAAACACGAATGTAGTCGATGGTAAAACTCGCAGGGAATATGGCATCTGAAGAAATTTTGCCGCCGATACTTCCGGCTTTATCGGTCACTGCTAAATTCGCAATCAATGCCAATGGATCATGAAATGAACCTTTCCACCAGGCCACAGGTTTTTGATCTAAATACCAAGTGATGCCTTCTTTTTCCCAAGTGATGCCGATGATATGAAAGTCCTTGCTCCAGTCGGCATTGCTGCTAATGTAATCGCCCCAATTTTTTCTGAAAAGCCCGGCGAATACCGGATAGTTTTTACAACCGCTTTTGCAATGTACATCCACATGAAAATCGCTTTTTCTTCCTCCTCCCATCTCAAAAATATCGATCTCCTGATTGTCGGCGCCGAAGAGCCAAAAGGCCGGCCATAAACCTGCATCTACCGCAGTCTTAAAACGAATTTCAAAATGTCCGTATGTAAATTTTTCTTTAGAATAAAGCAATCCACTTTGATAATCAAAGTCCATTAAATTTTTTATAGAAGGCTTTTTATCACAGGGCACCATGAAGTCATTGGATTCGTAGGGTATAGCACGCGCTTTTACTTTTTCCTTGCGTGCTGTAATGTTCATAAGCCCATCTTTCAGTAACAAATCAGCACCATCTGAATAGTAATTCGCATCCAAACTGCAATATAAATGTCGCGCCCAAGGATACCCGCTCATCCATTTTTCCTGATTATAACTTGTGCCGTCAAACTCATCTCCCCAAGTATACTGATACACATGACTGCTGTTCTTTTTAAATTCAAAAAATACTTGTGCTTGTATTGAATCGAAAAATAAAATCAGAAGGATAGCAAGCCTGAGAATATGCATAAGAATAATTTTACGATATAATTGTTGTTCTGTAAATATCGTAAAATTAAGAATAGGAAAAGGGTAAAATCAAACAAGGACGAATTTAAATCCGTCCCTGTTAAAAATAATTTTATTAAACTTGAATTACATTTTTATAAACTTCACCAGCGCAGGACTTTCGCCCAAAATGGTGATATGGTAAATTCCATTGGCTAAATCAGAAATATTGATTTCTAATTTCTGTAAATTATTATTTGGAATCACCTTTACAACTCTACCTGTAATATCTGAAATTTGAACACGGTCGATTTGTTTTAAATCGTTGTTATCAAGAATGATATTATCACGCGATGGATTCGGATAGACTTTGTAAAAATGTTCGTTGCCATTTTCGGCAATACCACTGCAATTGAATACGAGCACATCGGTAATGGGAGACGTAAGATTGCAAGTGCCATCACTTGTGTTCACGGTATAATCACCGGTTGCCGTAACGAATAAAGTATCTGCAGTAGCTCCCGTAATAAGAATTCCATCTTTAAACCATTTGTAAGTCCAGTTGGCGCCTGTGAAGGCATACAATGTCACTGAAGATCCAATACAGAAAGCTGTTGGTCCACCGGCAGCAATGTACGCATCAGGAGATGTGCGCACTTCTAATGGTAAGGAATTAAGCGGACTCCACATCGGAGGGCGACTCGAGAAAACACGAATTTTATAATCGATTCCATCTGTTAAACCATTTGGAACATTGATTTGTACAGGTGTGGTTCCAATAGCATTGACTGAACCAAGAACAGTTGGAAATACAAATTCACCAAACTCATCTGACAATTCAATTCTAAATTGATTTCCCGGCTGCCAGGTGCCGATGGCGTTAATAGCTAAAGTGTAAGAGTTGTCGGTGCACAAGGTATTACTCGGCAAACTCAAAGACATATCATTATTTCTAGCAATGATGGTTGCTAATCCATCTCCAACAGCCAAAGCGTTGGTACCAATCAAGAAATCCATATCGTTTAGATGAAATTGATTGGGATTTATTTCTCTTCCCCAAACCACACCGGAATTGGCGCTTCGATATACTTCATTTCCCGAGAAGAACCAACCATTTTGTGGGTCAGAAAACTTAATACAACCTATGGGTTCATTGCTCAATGTTTGATAAGTTAAATTCCAGCTTAATCCACCATCATTTGTAAAATAAACTTCGCCCACTTGTGTTCCTACCCATCCATTTATAGCATTACGAAAAAACATGGAAGAGCAACCAAAAGTACTTCCATTGTTGACCAAATTCCATGATAAACCATTGTCATATGTTGTCACGATATATGGCTGGTCAGTAGAAATAACTAGGGTGTCTGCTCCAAAACATTGTATGTCGGTAAAATTATATCCAATTCCTGTAAAGGAAGTAGGAATGTCTACCCAAGTATCTCCATTGTTAATAGAAGATGCAAGTTTTCCATTGGCACCGCAAGTATATATTTTTCCGGCAGCTGCTGGAGCAATTCCATAAAGACTTTCTCCAATACCACTAAAAATAAAATTCCAATTGACTCCTCCGTCTACTGTTTTTACTATGGTTCCATTGCTTCCAACTACAAGTCCTAAATTAGCATTTACAAAATGTACATCGTTTAAATCTTCACCACCGGCATTACTCGATTGAGCGGACCAAAGAGCGCCTGCATTGCTTGTTTTGAGGATGGTTCCGGCAACACCTACAGCATACCCTGTTGTGCTGTTAACAGTTTTAATTGCATTCAATGGAAATTCACTTAGTCTTGAAGATAGATCCGTCCAAGTGCTCCCTGTATTTGCTGTTTTTTCGATGGATCCTTCAGAACCACCAATGAAATAATTAGCACCGCTGTTCGCAAACACCGTGTTTACATTGAACCAAACATTTGAAGTATACGGTGTCCAGTTTATTCCGCCATCAATGGTAGAGTATACATTACCAAAACCACAACCGGCAACCCCTTTTAAATTATTTCCGAAATCTAGCGACAATAAACTAACGCCATTTCCTTGTCCGGGATTTGCAATTGAACTGAAAGATGTTCCACCGTTAGAACTAATGTAAATTGCATTGGCAGCAGCAAGGAAAATATCATTGTTAGTTGGCATACTTACATCTACAACATCATCAGAAGAACCAAGACTTAAGCTTGACCAGGAATTTCCATAGTCAGTTGTTTTCATCGCCAGTCCATTGCTACCGGCTAAAATTCCATTTCCACTTGGCAAGATATGTATATCGCTTACATCTCCGGCAGTGCTATTGAGAATGAGGTTCCAAAGAGCGCCTTTGTTGATTGTTTTATAAACTTTAGAACTACCGGAACCGTTGGTCAATGCAATTACACCACTATCTCTGTCAATCATATAAAGTGCCGAGATGACAAGGTTCGGAAAACGATATTTGATGGTCCAGGTTTGCCCAGATGTGGTAGTAGTAAACAAATCACTTCCTGTTCCGCAGAAACCAAAAAGGCTATCCGGAAATTGAATTTCATTAATATTTAAAGACGTGTTCACATATTGTGATGTCCAATTACTTCCTCCATTTGTGGTTTTAATTACTGCACCTTTATCACCGGCAGCCCATCCTGTAGAGGCATTGATAAAACTGAATTTTAAAATGTTATTTCCCTGCGGATTTGGATGTTGCCATGACCATTGAGCAATGGAAGATGAATGTAAAAAGAAGAAAAAGCCTAGAAGTAGTAAGTTATTTTTTTTCATGATAATAGCTTTCGTGTTTTTTAACGAAATAGGAAGTAAAAGGTTTAATTATAATGTATTAAATATTCTATTTTATTAGCGGAAAATTCAACAAAAGGAAATAAATTTTCCTTGACAAGGAAATAAAATTGCTCTTAAAAGCAATTACTGCTCAGATGATTTTTGTCTTTTGTTGAGCTCATCTCTAATTTTAGAAGCCGTTTCATAAGCTTCTTCATCGATAGCACGCATCAATGATTCCTTTAATTCTTCCGTCGACAATGATCCGTAGGTACTCTCAGTAGCAGAGGATTTTTTAGCAGAGCTTTTCTTGGGAATACTTTTAGGTTTAGTTTCTTCTACACCTTCTGCGCCCTCACCTTCTTCTAGCATGACACCCGCAGAAGCCAATATAAACTCATAAGTATAAATCGGACAATTAAAGCGAACGGCTATTGCAATAGCATCAGATGTTCTTGCGTCCACTTCACGTGCTTCGCCCTGATCGTTCATGCAGATTAGTTTGGCGAAGAAAATGCCTTCTTTTAAATTATAAATAATGACTTCTTCAATTTTAATTCTATACTCATCAGCAAAACTCTTAAAAAGATCGTGGGTGAGGGGGCGAGAGGGTTGCATGTTTTCTAATTCCACAGCAATCGCCTGTGCTTCAAATCCGCCTATGATGATGGGAAGCCTTCTTTTTCCGTCCGACTCACTAAGTATTAAAGCGTAAGCTCCACTCTGTGTCTGACTAAAAGATAGTCCAATAATCTCCAGTTTAATCTTTTTCATATTTAGCTATGTGAAGGTAACAAAAAAAAATTAAGCGTGAGCTGCTTTGAATTCTTTAACTGCTTCGATTAACTTGGGTACCACCTCAAAGGCGTCGCCTACAATACCATAATCTGCTGCCTTGAAAAAGGGAGCTTCAGGATCTTTATTGATGACTACAATAGTTTTAGATGAGCTCACACCAGCCAAATGTTGGATGGCACCGGAGATGCCAATAGCGATGTACAAATTCGGACTCACCGCAATTCCGGTCTGACCAACGTGCTCACTATGCGGACGCCAATGGGCATCACTCACAGGCTTAGAGCAAGCTGTGGCGGCGCCCAATAAATTGGCTAATTCTTCAATCATGCCCCAGTTCTCAGGACCTTTCAATCCACGGCCAGCCGAAACAACAATCTCTGCTTCAGGTAAAGAAACTTTATCAGCAGCCTGAATAATTTCCTTCACCATCGTTCTGAAATCACTTTCTTTTACTGTAGGAGCAAAGGCTTCAATCACAGGTGCCTGAGCATTTTCAGAAATTGGAAATGAATTCGGATTGATGGCAATAATTTTATTCGTTGAGCTCATACTCACATCCGCAAAGGCTTTTCCTGAAAAGGCACCTTTACGGACGGTGAATTTACCATCATTACTAGGAAGAGTAATTGCTCCATCAACATAGGCTGCTTGCATCTTCACTGCAATGCGTGGAGCCATTGCCTTCCCGCTAAAAGTTGCAGACAATACCACGACATTTGCATCTACCGACTTCGCAGCTTCCGAAATTACCGAGGCATAAGCCTGGTTCACGAAATTTTGCAATTGAGCAGTATTTACATTCAATACTTTTTTAATTCCGTATTTCGAAAGTTTTTCCAATTCTTCATTGGACACTTCGCCAATGGAAATCGCAATGGCATCGGTGTTTAACATACCAGCTAACGAATAAGCATACGATGCCGCTTCAAAGCTTGATTTCTTTAGTTTTCCTTTACTGTTTTCTGCGTATATGAGTACTGACATGAGTTGTGAGTTGTGAGTTATGAGCTTTGTGCTATGAGTTTTGAGCTGTGAGCTTTGAGTTATGAGTTTGAATTAATTTTAGGTGGATTGAATAATAATGATCTCCTAAATGCTTAACTAATTGTGAATTCCAATGGATGTGGTCTGAGATGAAGTCGAAGTACTTCATCCTGAATTCTGAATTAAATCAGATCACTTTCGCTTCACTATGTAGCAAATCAATCAATTTATTTACTTCATCCGTATTCACCAATTTTACCTGACTTCTGGCTTCTGGTTTTTCGAAGTGAATGATGTTTTGCAACTGTGGTACTTCAATGGCTTCCACCACAGTTAATGGTTTGGTACGTGAGCTCATGATGCCACGCATGTTAGGAATTCGAGGTTCTGCCATTCCTTCAGATGCACTTGCAATGAGAGGAAGTGGGCAGGTGATCACTTCTTTTCCACCTTCGATTTCACGCTCAAGTGTTGCTGTTGTTCCATCTACTAATAAAGATTTCACAATAGAAACATTTGGGAGATCCAACATTTCGCCAAGAAGAGAAGCTACTTGTGAACCATTATAATCTATGGACTCGCGTCCGGTCAATATCAAATCGTAGTTTTGATCTTTCGCATAATTAGAAATTTGAGCAGCCACAAAATAGGCATCTCTGGGCAAACTGTTAATTCGAACAGCATCTGTTGCACCGATAGCTAGTGCTTTGCGGATGGTTGTATCTGCTGAAGGATCGCCAACATGAATTACGGTTACAGTTCCACCCTGAGCTTCAGTAAGTTCTAAGGCTCGAGTAAGCGCGATTTCATCGTATGGATTGATAATGTACTGAACACCACTTTGGTTGAATGCAGTTTTATCATCATTGAAGTTTATTTTCGTAGTAGTATCTGGGACATTACTTATGCAAACGAGTATTTTCATTTCATCAATTTTTTTCAAAGTGCAAACCTACTCTAATCAAAGGAAAATGCCAATAAGAATTGACTTAATCCTTACATTTTTCAGAGATTAAAATGAGAATCATTCTCCTGTTGTACTTTTGTCATGATTATGAACAAAGAACGGGTTGATCAGTTATTGGAATTGTTGAAAGAGGATCCAAAGGATGTATTTTGCAGATATGCCCTTGCTCTGGAATATGCAACCGAGCCTTCTTTTTTAAACTCGGCAATTAAGGAGTTGGAAAAATTGCGAAAATCAGACGAAGATTACCTTCCCATCTATTTCCAATTAGGCTTGCTATATCAAAAATTGGTGATGACCGATGAAGCAAAAAGAGCAGTTTCCGATGGCTTGAAATTGGCGAAACTACAAGGGAACACGCATGCATATTATGAGTTGGAATTTTTGATGGATGATTTAGAATAAAATATAAGTATATTTAAATGAATTAAATATGTGATTTATATAAACTTATTAATTAGTAATTGCATTCAAAATGAATCCATCGAAACAACTTCGGTTGAATATCATAAAAACCTACTTTTGCAAAAGAAAGAGAATAATAAGCCATGAGAGAAATACAATTCAGAGAAGCATTACGTGAAGCCTTATCCGAAGAAATGCGTCGCGATGAGCGCGTGTTTTTGATGGGAGAAGAAGTTGCTCTATACAACGGAGCCTATAAAGTGAGTCAGGGAATGTTAGACGAGTTTGGTGAGAAAAGAGTGATCGATACACCCATCGCCGAATTAGGTTTTGCTGGAATTGGAGTGGGTGCAGCGATGAACGGATTACGTCCTATCATTGAATTCATGACTTTTAATTTCTCCTTAGTAGCCATCGATCAGGTGATCAACTCAGCAGCAAAAATATTGAGTATGAGTGGCGGAAATTTTTCTGTTCCTATTGTTTTCCGTGGTCCAACCGGATCTGCTGGCATGTTGAGTTCACAGCATAGTCAAGCTTTCGAAAGTTGGTTTGCGAATTGTCCGGGCTTAAAGGTTGTTGTGCCTTCCAATCCTGCCGATGCAAAAGGATTATTAAAAGCAGCCATCCGCGATAACGATCCTGTCATTTTCATGGAATCGGAGCAGATGTACGGCGATAAAGGTGAAGTGCCTGAAGGCGAATACGTCATGCCCATCGGTGTTGCCGATATCAAACGTGCCGGTACGGATGTAACCATTGTCTCTTTCGGAAAAATGATGAAAATTGCTTTGAAGGCAGCCGAAGAATTGGCCGCTGAACAAATCAGTGCTGAAGTCATCGATTTAAGATCGGTGAGACCTATCGATTACAACATGATCATCGAGTCGGTAAAAAAGACAAATCGTTTAGTCATCGTAGAAGAAAGCTGGCCCTTAGCATCCATCGCATCTGAAATCACCTTCATGGTACAAAAGCGCGCTTTCGATCACCTCGACGCTCCTGTTCTTCGTGTGATGGGTGGAGATGTTCCGCTTCCGTATGCACCCACACTCATCGAAGCCTTTCTTCCCAACCCCAAAAGAGTAATTCAAGCGGTGAAGGAAGTGATGTATTTGCAGGTGTAGTAAATCATTTTTTTTACCTTAGCCTCATGAAGAAGACCTATTTAATTTTCTTTTTTCTGATGTTGGGAGTTAATTCTTTCTCTCAATCCCTCTTCCCGCACTGGAATAAAAACCTAGGCGGCACACAAGCTGATGTTCCCATTTGCTTCGAGCAATTGCCCGATAGCGGATATATTATTTTGGCTTCCTCATCGTCGAATATTGGTTTTGATAAGAGTGAAAATAACCGTGATACCTCTTTGGCAAGTTCTGACTATTGGCTGATTCGGTTGGATGCTCAGGGAAATAAAATTTGGGATAAAACTTATGGCGGATTTTCTTCGGATGTGCCTTCTGCGCTGTTGGTTTTGAAGGATGGTTTTTTACTAGGTGGAACTTCTACTTCAGGAATAGGTGCAGAAAAAATGGATTCATTGCGTGGTGTAAGTGATTTTTGGGTGGTGCGCACTGATTTTTCTGGCAACCAAATGTGGGATCGTACCGTGGGCGGATTGTTGGCCGATCAATTGACCTGCATGGCTCTTACTTCAGATAATTATTTTGTTTTAGGTGGGTGGACGCTGAGTGGCGTTGGTGCTGATAAGTCGAGTGCAAGTTTTGGCGATTTTGATTTTTGGTGGGTGAAGTTAGACTCAGTGGGTACATTCGTATTAGAAAAAACTCTTGGTGGAATTTTAGGCGATAATTGTTTTGCGATGTGTCCTAATGACAATGACGGAGTAATGATGACAGGATATAGCAATTCACCCATCTCATTTACGAAATCACAAGCATCTCAAGGTTCCTATGATTATTGGGTGTTGGAAGTAGACAGCATTGGACGTAAAATATGGGATAAAACGATTGGCGGTGCTGCCGATGATTACGCTTTTTCAATTAGTAAATTCCCAGGTCCGAACGCCGGATATCTGGTCGGTGGATTTTCATTTTCCGGGATATCCGGAAATAAAACAGATTTTAATCGAGGTCAGAATGATTATTGGTTAGCAAGAATTAATACTACTGGAACTATCATCTGGGATAAAACGTTTGGAGGAAATCTGGAAGATGAAATGGCGAGAGTGATGATCACTCGACAGAATCAAATATTGATGAGCGGCACATCCTATTCCGCCATCACTGGAGAAAAATCAGAATTGAATTTAGGTGCCGAACAATGCTGGTTGGTTTTGTGTGATACATTAGGAAATAAAATTCTGGATAAAACATTTTTTACTACCGGTCACGATGAATACGCTCAAGTGATTTCGGATTTTAACGGATGTTATACCGGCATTCTCTACACTGTTTCAGATACAGGAGGATATCGTACTTATTATAATAATGGTGGAGGTGATATTTGGGTCAGTAAATTATGTGGGACACCTTCGGGTATTGATGATGTGAATAACACATCTGAAAATTTCTGGTTGAATTATAATGCGGGCTCTTCTATGCTTTCTATTTCTGCAGATGGTCTTATTGGAAAACAATATTCCCTGCAAATATTTAATTCAAATGGAGCCTTGAGATTCGAAGAATCTGGAACGATCATGGGCAATACTTTGAGTAGAAATTTACATGTTTCTCATTTTTCGTCAGGAATGTATCTGGTGAAATTGCAGACGGAAAAAGGAAATTACTCAAAGAAGTTTGTTAAACTTTAATTGCAGGTTTTATAATTTATGGCTTTAATATACCATTTCAATGGGCCACTGATTAAATAAGATGATTATGATTTTTTATGATAACTATATCACAACATTTTAAAAAGCCAACGACTAACGACTAACGACCAACGACCAACGACCAACGACTAACGACCAATAACCAACGACTAACGACCATCTCCCCCCTTCTGCATCTTCCTATCACGAATTTTATCAAGCAATTCGCGTTTGAAATCTTCTTCGGATTTGTAAAGTTTCGCTACTTTTTTTATGGGTAAAATTTGCTTGAAACGAGGATTGTACTTTTTTAAAACATCCACTTCTTGCTGACGAAAAGCAATGTCGTCTTCAATTAATTTATCAACGTCTTTGTCGCTCATGTTATCAAATTCGCCTTTTGCTTCTTTAAGTTTGGAAAATCTAGCTTCACGGATAGATCGTATCTCGGAAGAAAAACCATCGTAAACAGGCCAAAATGTTTTTGCTTCTTCCGGACTCAAGCTTAGTCTTTTGGTGATGAAAGCAATTTTCATGGATTCAATGTCCTTCATTTTTTCACCTCTGTCTCCACGCCCACCCGGACCTCCAGGAGGCTGTGCGACTAAGGATTGAAAACTAAATATAAGCAGGAGAGAAAGGAGAATATGAGCAAGGAGCTTTTTCATTTTTATGGTATTATAATTCATTAATTAAACTTGTTTCATTCATGGATTGAATCAGATAATTTTCCAATTCAATATCACTGGTGGTTTTACTGCTTTCAGTTTTTATTTGCAAATCACAAAGCGTTTCGGAAATATGACTTTCTTCTAAATCGATGTAATAACCACTTTCAATCATTTCATCAATGATAGGACTGCCAATTTCCTGAGCCTGCAAATCGCTTTTCTTGTTTTCATCTTGGCTAAAGTAAATGATCGCGATGGAGATAAGCATCAGGGCAAGACTAAATCCTGCAAAAGCCGGACGAAAAACAGGAATAACAAATGTGCTTTTATTGGTGGAGGAAATTCGATCTTGAATGTTTGAAATAAGACTGTCGAAATAATTTTCAGGAGCTTGAAAAGTTGAATTTCCTTTTAAAGATTGCAAAATTGGTGCATTCTTTAATTCGTCTTCTAATTCCTTATGTAAGTGATTGTTTTCCATTTAATGTTCTTCTGAGTCGCTACAACTGATTTAGTTTAATCGGGCTTTATAAATTTTTCTACTTTGTTTACTGCGTGATGATAGGAGGCCTTGAGAGCTCCCACTGATGTTCCTAATACTTGCGACATCTCCTCGTATTTCATATTGTCGTAATATCGGAGATTAAACACTAATCGCTGCTTTTCAGGTAAACTCAAAATGGCTTGTTGTAATTTCAACTCTAGTTTGTTAGCATCAAAAGGAACCATCGAACTAACTTTCTGACTTAATTCAGCTTCTACGTCGTGGATCGGTAAAAAATATCTTTTGCGCTTTTGTTTTAAAAAGGCCAAACATTCATTGGTGGCAATGCGATACATCCAAGTAAATAGCTGACTATCTTCTCTAAAACCCTCTAAATGTTTCCATACTTTAATAAAAACATTTTGCACTAAATCATTGGCATCGTCATGAACAATGACCATTCGGCGTACATGATTGTAAAGCCTAAGCTGATACTTTTTAACGATTAAATTAAAAGCATAGTGAGCATTCGCATTCGAATCTCGAAACAATGCTAATAATTCCTGATCGCTTTGTTCAGCCATACATGTCGATAAATTTCCGGATGAGTCGTTAGGACGACATACTATTCAGATGGTTTAAAGCAGGAAGAAAAAAAATATTCTTTTGTTTAAGAGAATATTTTTAAGCAAGAATGCGTTTGCGCGTCATCACTTTTTGAACCGCATTCACAATATTTTCTGCTTCCAAGCCATATTTCACCATGAGTTGATCCGGTGTTCCACTTTCGCCGAAGGAATCATTTACGGCAACATATTCCTGCGGACTCGGACAATGCATCACCAAAACTTGTGCAACCGCATCGCCTAATCCTCCAAAACGATTATGTTCTTCAGCGGTCACCACACAGCCTGTTTTCTTCAATGAATCAATGATTGCTTTTTCATCGATGGGTTTGATCGTATGAATATTGATGATCTCTGCAGAAATCCCCTGCTCCGCCAATCGCTCGCCGGCTTCAATTGCTTTCCATACCAAATGTCCGGTCGCAATGATGGTCACATCATTTCCTTCATTCAACATCACTGCTTTTCCAATTTCGAATTTCTGATCGGCAGGAGTGAAGATGGGAACGTTGGGTCGACCAAAGCGTAAGTACACAGGTCCATGATGTTCGGCAATAGCAAGAGTGGCTGCTTTGGTTTGATTGAAATCGCAAGGGTTAATCACTACCATTCCGGGTAACATACGCATCAAACCGATATCTTCTAAAATTTGATGCGTCGCTCCATCTTCACCAAGTGTAAGACCTGCATGCGAAGCACAAATTTTAACGTTCTTATCCGAGTAAGCAATCGATTGACGAATTTGATCATACACACGACCTGTGCTAAAGTTTGCAAATGTTCCGGTGAAAGGAATTTGTCCGCCGATGGTTAATCCGGCGGCAATTCCCATCATGTTCGCTTCTGCAATTCCGATTTGGAAAAAGCGATGCGGAAATTCTTTGGCAAATGCATCCATCTTCAAAGAACCTGTAAGATCGGCGCAGAGAGCAACAATCTTTGAATTCTTTCTTCCGGCTTCCAATAATCCGACGCCAAAACCCGAACGGGTATCTTTCTTTTCGCTGTAGGTATATTTTTTCATATAAATGATGTGCTTATATTTTAATTGATGTTGACAGAGATACTAATTCCGGAGGCAATCCTAAATGTTTTTTCGATGGTATAAATGGACGATTGTGAATTTTTAGGACGGAAAACAATGCGATATAGTCCGGGTTGTAAAACGACACTTTCTTTTACTGAATTTATTGAGATGCGATGCACCCATTCTAAGGTATTTTTATTCTCTACTAAAATATCGCCATACCCCGGCGCATTACAAATGATGGTAGCGAACCCGGGAGTAGGAATTTGTACCGTCGTTGTTTTGCTTTGTGCAATGTTGACATTGTAGATGTAAGTACGCGGAGTAGTGAGGATTTCTAAATCATAATCACCCACAATATATCGTGTGATTTCAGAAAACTCCTGCACATTCAAAGTTTGTGTTTCGCCTTTTTTTCGAACGATGGCATATAATTTTTTGTATTCGTTGGCTCCATCAATCTTCAATTGCAAATCGCCTTGAGGAACATCCAAAGCAATAATATTATGTTTGCCAGAAGTTAAAGTTACACTATCAATACTTACTGATGGGAGGGTATTAGCAGTGACACGATACATCCCCAGGGGATCAATTTGCACCGTATCTGGAACACCCTTTGAATTGATGGTATGCATAAAATTATAAGCAACAGCTCCCGAACGTTGATCGTAAAAAGTAACACTCGTATTCGTTTCTGTAGGTTGAGATTTTATATCGAGCAAATTCACCTGAGCCGTCGTATTATTTAAAGCTTGTGTGATCACAATATTGAATGCATTCTTGAATTGTGTTTCGTCGGTCGCATCAAAATAATTTCCGATGCATTCAAATGATTTAATAAAATCTTTATTCAATCCTAAGCCGATCACGAAAGGCTTCAAAACAATTCCTTTCTTTTGCAACATAGCAGAAACTGCGCAAGGATCACCGTTGCACTCTTCAATACCATCTGTAATTAAAATAATAACATTTCTTGCTTGAGTTTTCGGAAAATCGCCACCACATTCTTCGAGTGAACGTGCAATGGGAGTCGTACCGGATGGACTAATTTCTTCTAAACGTTTTTTAATGGCAAATGCATTGTTTTTACCAAAAGGAACTTCCAATCGGGTATCATCACAATCTTGTGGCGGATATCTTTTGGTATGTCCGTAAACACGCATGGCTAATTCCAGATTATTCATGTCGCTTAAACTATCCACCATTTCTCCCAACATCTTTTTAGCAACTTCGTATTTAGTGTTGGTCTCCCAACGTGCATACATGCTTTGAGAAGCATCAAAAAGAAAAAGAATTCGGGTAAGCTGCTCGGGCGATTTTTTTTGCGCAGAGACCGTCGAAATGCACAGCAGAAATATTGCAGGCATCAAAAAAAGAAATTTACAGAATTGGTATTTCTTCAAATTAATAATCTCCGAGAGTGATAGGATTTTGTTTCAGTGCTTCTGCCAATTGTTCGTCGTTTGGTGCGATGCCATGCCATTTGTGAGAATACATCATAAAATCAACACCATTGCCCATGATCGTTTCCATTAAAATTATTACTGGTTTTCCTAAGCCGGTTTTGGTTTTTGCCTGCAATAGTGTAGCTCTCAATTCTTCCATATCGTTGCCGTTCATCTTCAACACTTGCCAGCCGAATGCTTCCCATTTGCTTTGTAAATCGCCCATATCAAGCACATCTTTAGTAGAGCCATCAATCTGCTGTCCGTTAACGTCAACAACGGCAATCAGATTGTCTACTTTTTTTGCAGATGCATACATCGCAGCCTCCCAAACCTGTCCCTCTTGCAGTTCGCCATCACCCATCAAAACGAAAACTAAATGATCATCATTGTTCAATTTTTTTGAAAGAGAAGCACCAATAGCAGCAGAAAGTCCCTGACCCAAGGAACCTGAAGAAATTCGTACTCCCGGTAAACCTTCATGTGTGGTGGGGTGTCCCTGTAAACGACTATTTAGCTTTCTGAAAGTAGCTAATTCAGCAATCGGAAAATATCCGCTTCTTGCTAAAACACTATAAAAGACAGGAGAAATATGTCCGTTGGAGAGGAAAAAGAGATCCTGCTCCTTACCATCGATCTCAAACTTCGAGGGATCGTGACGCATAATATCGTTGTATAAGACCGTAAAAAATTCTGTACATCCCAAAGAACCTCCCGGATGCCCACTCTGAACGGCATGTACCATTCGTACAATATCTCTTCTTACCTGCGAGGCAAAATCATTCAATGTGCTTATTTCAGTCATGCCTGCAAAAGTACTAAGCCATGGAAAGTGAATGCAGGGTTTTCAACAATCAGACTGTAATTGTGGATAATTTAACCCTAATTATAGAAATAAAATAATTGTTTCGGGAATAATCCCTAAAATTTCCCTTCACCGCGTATTTTTGCAGCCCATGAATATCTTTCCGAAGTTTTCCTTATTGGTTGAAGAATTTGAAAAGCTTCGACAAATTACCGCCGCTGAGTGTAGTGGGCAAGCGGGTAGGGAAGCTGTGGAATTAATCACCGTACATTCGGAGTATGCTGTGGTGCTTAAGCTGTTAGAGGAAACCGATGAAATGCGCAGAATCCTTTCGGATGGCGAAGCTTTTCCTTCGAACAGCTATCCGGATATCAAGCCTGAGTTGAAATTGCTGTTTGTGCGTAATTCTGTTTTGATGCCTCCGCAAATTCTTCAAATCAATAAAATTGTTTTGCATACGGCGGAAATATTTTCCTTTTTGAAAGATAAGCAGCCGAAATTTCCTTTGTTAAGTTCTTTATTGCTAGATGTTATTTTTGAAAAAGAGATTCAGAAGTGCATTGCAAAAGTGATTGATGAAACCGGACATGTTCTCAGCGGGGCGTCCTTGGATTTAGGTAAAATTAGAAAAAACTTAGCTAGAAAACGTGTCGAATGCGATCACATGTATTTATCACTGATTCAGAAATACAGAAAAAGTGCTTGGTTGAGTGATTCAGAGGAAAGTTGGAGAGGAGGAAGGCGAGTTGTTTCAATTCTTGCTGAACACAAACGTAGTGCGAAAGGAATCATTCATGATATTTCTGCTACCGGAAAAACTTGTTTTTTAGAGCCGGAAGAAGCCATCGGAATGAATAATTTGATTCTTTCATTGGAAGAGGATGAGCGGGAAGAAATTAAAAAAGTGATGCGTGAGTTAACCGAGCAGCTGCGCAATTTTCATACTCCCTTGTCTCAATATTTTTCATTGGTGGTACAGATGGATGTTATCATGGCAAAAGCAAAGGTGGCCGTGAAGATGAATGCACATTTACCTTTTGTGGATCCCATGCCGAAGGTAGATGTGATGGATGCACGTCATCCACTTTTGTATTTATATAATGCGGCATCCGGAAAAAAAACAATTCCATTTAGTTTGAAGTTACAGGGAGATGAGCGGATATTGGTTATAAGCGGTCCCAATGCAGGAGGGAAAACGGTATGTATGAAAACCGTCGGACTCCTTCAAATGATGTTGCAATCGGGATTTCTGGTGACCGTTGATGGAAACAGTCGTTTCGGAATTTTCAAAAATATTTTAGTCGACATTGGCGATTCGCAGTCACTCGAATTTGAATTAAGTACCTATAGTTCTCGTTTGAAAAACATGAAAGTGTTTTTAGAAAAATCTTCTGAAGATTCACTGTTTCTGATTGATGAGTTTGGAACTGGAACAGATCCTGCTTTAGGTGGAGCATTAGCGGAAGCTATTTTGGAAGATTTGAATTATAAGAAGTCGGTGGGTATAATCACTACGCATTACATGAATTTGAAAGTGTTGGCCGATAAAACCAAGGGCATTATCAACGGTTCCATGGCATTCGACGCAAAGAAATTAGTACCCCTGTTTCGATTGGAAGTAGGAAAGCCCGGAAGCTCCTACACTTTTGTAGTGGCGGAGAGAAGCGGATTGCCTTACTCAGTCATCAACAGAGCGAGAAAGAAGGTAACGCGAAACAATTTATTGTTAGAAGAACTTTTGTATAAAGTAGAACACGAGAAAGCGGAAGTTGCTCGCTTGATTCAAGTCAACAAATCACAGGAAACACGATTAAATGAACTCGTAAATAAATACGAAAAAAATGTAGCCCATCAGGAGCATAAAATTGAACAAAACGAAGAGCGCATTCGTCAAAAGGAATTACGTATATCCAAGCAGTTAGAAGATAAATTCAATCGCTTTGTAAAAGATTGGAAAGAATCAAAAAACAAAAAAGCCGTTCTCGAAAAATACAACAAGCGACTGCAAGAACGACGCTCCGAGTTAAGCGAAAAAGACAAATTCAAATTAGAAGAATTAATTGCCTACAATAAAATCCATCTCAAGAAAGGAGTAGAAGTACGCCTGCGAAATGGTGCAGTTGTGGGAATGGTGGAAAGCGTAAAAGAAGGAAAGGTCATCGTTGTTTTCGGCAATGTAAAAACCCAAGCCGAGTTTAATAATTTGGTGGTTGTAGAGAAGAAGGATACGAAAAAAACAGAGAAAGCCGATTCGAAAATCAAAGCAGCAGACGCTAAAAAGAATCAGTAGAATACTTTTTAATGATCACAAAAAGGACTGTAATTCTTAATTCTTAATTCTGAATTAACGCGATAGTTCATTCGACTTCGTCATGTATTTCTGCGCCATACCTGCATTACCCGACATTTTATACGCTTTGCTGAGATGCTCTGCTGTAGTGAATGACTCTGGAAATAAATCCATATTGAGTCGAAGCAATTGAATCACATCTTCCATCTTTCTCTTTTTCAAAAGCTCATCGGAAAGACGTACTAACTGATCTTCGTTGCTCGGGTAAATAGAAGTAGAATTGGGGTTTGTTTTAGTGATTTCCTTTTTCAGCTCAGTTACTTTTTCTGCAAAATAGGCATAGTTAATCGTGCCGTCGGCAAGATCTCGTTCATACATCATTAAGGATAATAAATATCCGCTTTCTTTCTCTTGGGAATTTCTAATCGTATTCGCCAAAGCTTTATCACCTTGTATCATGAAAATACTATCACCATCCAAGCGAGTGATGGTTTCAAAATTCATGATAGCAGCCAAAGCAATTTGAGAATAATTTTGCGATTCGTTTTTAAATCCACCGCACTCTGTCTTCCATAAGGTTTTAAGTAGTGATTGACCTCCTTCGGTCGGATTAATTTGATTGATGGCACAAGCTAAATTTCCGGCTCCTGCATGATAAGCGTGCAAAACGAGTAGTCGAAACCAAATATCGGTTTCGCTATACGCAATGTTTCTGCTATTAAGCATGTTTTTTACTCTCGGAATGCAAACGGTAGAAATTAAACGTGAGGCGCCATAGGATGCTCTTTTTAAATCGCTTCTTTCATCTACATATTTATTGACTTTTAAACCATACATCAATGCCACACTGCGCATTATTTGGAATGGACCTGCAGCGCCTACGTAAGATTTTGCTAAATGTTTACCCGGACTCTCAATCAACAAAATAGTTTGTGCATACCAAGGATCTACACCATATTCTTTAAAATAGGAAACAGCTTTTGCGATGGTAGGAATGCTTTTGCGATGCTCGTAAAACTCATTCTTGCCATTGGTCACATAGAGTTCAGAACTGTAATCGATGCAAAGGTCCTCCTTAAGTTGACTTTTGAAAACTGTTTTTTCTGATTCGGATTGTTTTAACCAATCTTTATAATTTTTACGTACTAAAGGTGTTCTTGATCGTGCAATATTGACGATACAAGAGTCCGGACTTAAACAAATAATTTGCTTCCAAAATAAAGGTTGAGCCAAAGTATCCCAACCTTCAGAAAAAAGCTGATGAGAATTGACCAATTCAATTTGATTGGTATCTGTTCCATTTATGATGGTTTTTTTTACCAACAATTCCTGCTTCTGTTGAAGGGGTGAGGGCTTTTGTGCTTCAGCTTTCTGTACTTGATCGCAGGCAGATAAGACGGGTAGGAGAGCAAGGAGCAGGATATATTTATTCAGCTTGTTAATTGGCTGCATGGAGTTAATTTTATTTGTAATACGCAATATTAATAACGAGGTTTCTTCGAATTTAATGTACCAATTTACAACATTTTCGATTCTTTTCAAAGCTAATGATATGTAGAACCTTATAAATGTAAGATTTATTATGTTTTCAACGATTTCATGTGGATAGAAACACAAAGCGGCCGAGAATTATTATTTATCGAGGATAAGCCCTAATTTTGCGGATATATTAGCGAAAAATGGAAGGTAAGATATTTAAAGATTCAATTGAAATTACGGTGTCGGAAGAGCTGAAATTGTTCATTCGCTCGATGGCATCCTCTTATCAATTCGTTTTTCAGCAGATAAAATATGATTTTGTACAGCGTGCGATGAAAATCGATCTCGTAGATACCAATGGAGTAGCAGCATTAGCAAAGCGGTTTGCGGTGCAAAAAGCAAGAGAGAAAATGGAATTAACGAAGGAAGAAATCTATCTTTTGTACACGATGATGGAAATGGTTTGCCGGAGCTTTTTACACGATGTAGGCGATGATTACAAGGAAATTGCCATGAAGGTGAATAAGATTGAAGAGGAGCGTTATAATCAAGTGCGCAGTACCGAACTACTGATTGCTCAAACTTTACTTCAACAATTACGAAATGATGTTAGCGATGATCCGGATTTTGAAGAAATTCAAGATAGAATTGCTTTGATGGATTCTTGATCTATTGTAGTATAAATTAAATGGTGGCAAATTTTAAAGATTGAATTTTATAGTGAAATTAGTTTGGAGTGCGGAGTGCGGAGTTTGGAGTGGTGAGTTTGGAGTGTTGAGTTTGGAGTGGTGAGTTTGAAGTGTTGAGTTTGGAGTTTTGAGTTTGGATTGTTGAGTTTGAAGTGGTGAGTGTGAAGTGTTGAGTTTGGAGTGGTGAGTTTGAAGTGGGGAGTGTGAAGTGTGAAGTGTTGAGTTTGGAGTGGTGAGTTTGAAGTGTTGAGTTTGAAGTGGGGAGTTTGGAGTGGGGAGTTTTGAGAGGGGAGTTTGGCGTGCGGAGTGATGAAGGAATCCGAATCGTTGTTTCTTACACCCCGAGGAATTGGCTAGTTGGTGTATTTCTTTTCGTTTGTGAACGATCAGCGAAAATGTGCTTGCACTGAGCTTGTTGAAGTGTTAAATCCGTTGTATCCCTGTTCCTTTTTTCAGAATTGATTTAGTACTTAACCGCAGTGGTCGCAGTGAAAATCAACTAAGCTTTTTTTAACACCATAGGACAAAAAGAACAAGTGAAACCTCTTATGCACTTTTGTGTCCTCTAGTGTCTCTAGTATTAAAAATGAAATACTAATAAAGCTTGTATTTCATATTTTTCATTCATTACCAAATTTCAATAGTGCGATTTTGCAAATGAATGGCGAAATCCATGAGGGAGTCGGCTTCAAAGTCGGCATTTTTTACTTCGGAAACATCAAAAATTTTATTCTTATCATCAATGAAAAGCGTCCGCATATCCAGTGATTTTCCAAATTCCATATCGGAAGGGGAGTTGCCAACCATTAAGCTTTTGTGGAATTCGATTTCAGGAAAGTCTTCTTGCGCGCAAATGCCCATGTAAGGCGATGGTTTACGCTTGGAGCTATTTCGGTCTTCATCTGTAGCTGCATAAATTTTGTCGATGGTGATGTCGCGAAGTTTAAATTCATCTATCATTTTTTCATGAATAGAATCCAGGTCTTCTTGTGTCATCACTCCGGCTCCAACTCCACGCTGGTTGGTGACAATGATGATGCGATTAAAATGTTCTTTTAAAATTTGCAGCGCATCAAAAACATGAGGTTCAAAAACAAACTGATCCCAGGTCTTTACGTAATCTTGCGAGATTTCAGTGTTGATAACACCATCGCGGTCGAGGAAGAGGGTAGAGCTGCTCACAATTTTGAAGGAAATAATTGTTCTTCGATGAGCTGGCAAATGATATGTCCCATCAAAATATGGGTCTCTTGAATTCTTGGTGTGTCAGCACTCGGCGATTTTAATAAATGATCACAAAGTTCATTCATTTTTCCGCCGTTTTCTCCGGTCATTCCAACGGTGATCATTTCTAAATCTCTGGCTTGTTGCAATGCATTGATGATGTTTTTTGAATTGCCGGATGTGGATATTCCTACTAAAACATCTCCCTTTTTACCGCAGGCTTTTACCATTCTGCTATATACAACATCGAAAGAGTAATCGTTAGCTACTGCCGTCATGTAGGAGCTGTTAACATGTAATGCTTCTGAGTAAAGTGGATCACGGTCGGTGTAAAATCTTCCTGATAATTCTGCTGATATATGTTGTGCATCGGCTGCGCTGCCACCGTTTCCACAGAACAAAACTTTGCCGCCTGCACGAAATACGTTCGCACACGTGTTGGCAACAATTTGTAAATTTTGTTGCATGGCATCATCTTGTAATAACTTTTGTTTTACGTCGATGGATGCTTTGATGATATCGTAAATGGAATTCATGTTTGACAAATTTAACTTATTTTTTGAAATCAAGGTTGAGTAAGATGTTGATAAAGGAATCCCAGCTGTATTTTTTCTTTTCTTCTTGGATGGAAGGAAGGAAGTCGATTTCGATTCCTTCCTCTGTAAAACGATCCAATTGTTGTTTTATTGAGTCGACATTGGCTTCTGCTAAATAACCGCTTTTTCCGTCGACAATAATTTCTCCTAATCCACCAACATTGGTTACTAACATGGGCTTTTCAAAATGAAATGCCATTTGGGAAATACCACTTTGTGTAGCTGTTCTGTAGGTTTGAGTAATTAAATCGGCCAATGAAAAATAGTATTTCACTTTTTCATCGGGGATGTATTGGTTGTGAATGATGATACGGTCTTCTATTCCTGCTTTTTTTATTTGTGCTAAATAAGGGGCAGGATCATCGTAAAATTCGCCGGCAATGATGAGTTTAAAATTCAATTTTGCTTTTTCTGAATTTGCAAAACTTTCGATGAGTACATCCAAACCTTTGTATTTTCTCACCAAACCAAAGAAGAGTAAATAACGATCGTTTGAATTTAATCCTAAAGCTTTTGCGGCGTCCTCTCGGGAAACAGCTTGTCCATAATGATCATAAACTGGGTGCGGACTATAACGGCAAGGCTTATCCGAAAATTGTTTTAAATCTTTTGTGACTTCATGCGACATCGACATAAAATCATCACATATATCCGTGAAATATTTTGTCAATTGACGATCTCCCGCTCGCTTTTCATGCGGGATGATGTTGTCCAGCAAGCCGGTGATATGAGTTTTATTATTTTTCTTAACGATTCGACCCATCTTACCCAAACAAGGCGCCATGAATGGAATCCAAAAACGTAAAATGAGCAAATCGGGATTCAACTTTTTAATTTCTCGCCCGATCTTTATCCAATTGAATGGATTGATCGAATTTATTTTTACCTGAATATCTAAATTTTCAGGAGCTGGATCAGTAGAATATTGCGTTTTTCCGGGAAATAAAAATCCGGGATATTGATAACTGAAAGTATAAATGGTGACTCGATGTCCTCGCTCTTGCAATGTCGCAGCCAATCGCTCATTAAACGCAGCAATACCGCCGCGTAAAGGATGAGCAGGTCCTACAATGACAATATGTTTTGAGGCAGATGTGGACATATATTTAAATTCCGTTTGCCTGATTAAATCAGATTCGAATTAACAATTTTCAGTTGATTCAATCAGATAATGATTTCGCTCTGTACTTGAACGACCAACTAATTCAGAGATGAATCCGGCAAGAAACAATTGCGTTCCTAGAATCATACAGGTTAATGCGATGTAAAAAGAAGGACGATTCGTAATCAATCGTGCAAATTCATTGTTATAGACGGACCAGAGTTTACTTACACCTAAGTATCCGGCTAGTATAAATCCGAGCATAAACATTAATGTTCCTAATGTTCCGAAGAGGTGCATGGGACGTTTTCCAAAACGGGAAACGAATGAAATGGATAATAAATCAAGAAATCCGTTTACGAAACGTTCGAGTCCGAATTTAGTAGTACCGTATTTTCTCGCTCTGTGTTCAACGGCTTTTTCTGTTATTTTAGAGAAGCCTGCCCATTTGGCAATTACCGGGATGTAGCGATGCATTTCACCATAGACTTCTATGCTTTTTACCACTTCGAGACGATACGATTTTAATCCGCAATTGAAATCATGCAAATTATTGATTCCCGACATTTTCCGGGTGGCCCAATTGAAAAATTTACTCGGAATTGTTTTGCTGATGGGGTCATAACGTTTTTGCTTCCATCCCGACACCAAATCAAAACCATCTTCCACAATCATTTTATACAAACCCGGTATTTCATCCGGACTATCTTGCATATCGGCGTCCATAGTAATAACAACGCCACCACTTGCCATTTCAAATCCTTTCTGCAAAGCAGCCGATTTACCATAATTGCGTCTAAATTTAATACCTTTAAAAGATGTGTTTTGAGCACAAATAGTCTGGATCACATTCCATGAATTATCCTTACTTCCATCATCCACAAAAATGGCTTCATAAGTTAAACCTTCCTTTTTAATTACACGGTCGATCCATTGACTTAATTCCGGAAGCGACTCATCTTCATTAAATAGGGGTACGATGACCGAAATATCATATTTCACCTGGCTCATTCTTCTTCTTGAAAATTTGGTTCTCTTTTTAAAAAGGCTGCAACAATCAATGCACTTAACAACCCTCCTAAAACTTTATTGAAAATATCAGAACTAGTCACTTCAAACATATCCATATTGGTGATACTTTGTACTGATTGTTCAAAGGCACTTTCTCCAACAAGGGAAACCATCATTCCTTCTGTTAATTCCATCGCTTCAAGGCTCTCTTGTTTGAAACGATCCAATATCTCTCCATCAACATAAGTAACAAAAAACCAAGTAAGTGCACCGAATACGAATGCAGAAGCGCAAGCAGTTAAGAAGCCGATTCTAAAGCCGTTCCAATACGGCAAGAAACCTCCATTTTCATATTTGCGATAATGCCTAGTAGCCAAAATCATAAAGAGAATAGGAACCCACGCGCCTAACCAAGAAGCAGGTCCTAAAGGATTAAAATGCATCCAGTAGAGTAATAAGAATACAATGAATGATACTAAACCACTTAAGGCTCCGTAGTTTAGGGCAGTTTTTAAAACCGGGGGACTTTGCATTAGGGCAAATTTAACTAAAATACTTTTCGGAAAAAATTGATTTTCAACATTCACAAAAAGGCATAAAAAATGGGTAAGCTACTTACATCGCACCGCTCAACCACTTATCCTTGCTACCTTCCGGTCCTGGGGAGGTTCGCAGGAGCTGATCGTATAAGACTTACCCGGGACAAAAATAGTGAAACTATTCTTTATTACCGTTTTTTAACAAATGAATTTTTGAAAGGATTAGAATACTAATTTTGAGACCTAATAAAACCCTAGCTATGAAATTCTTTATTGACACTGCAAATCTTGATCAAATACGTGAAGCCTACGACCTTGGCGTTTTAGATGGGGTCACTACCAATCCATCTTTAATGGCAAAAGAAGGTATTAAAGGAAAAAATAATATTTTAAAACACTACGTCGACATCTGCGAAATTGCAAAGGGTGGAGATGTGAGTGCGGAAGTTATTGCTACCGATTATGCTGGAATGATTAAAGAAGGTGAAGAATTAGCTGATTTGCATCCACAAATTGTTGTGAAAATTCCAATGATAAAAGATGGTATTAAAGCCATCCGTTATTTTTCTCAAAAAGAAATTAAAACAAACTGCACTTTAGTTTTCTCTGCCGGACAAGGATTATTGGCTGCAAAAGCCGGAGCCACTTATGTTTCACCATTCATTGGACGTTTAGATGATATTTCTTACGATGGCGTAGACTTGATTAAACAATTGGTAAATATTTATGGAATGTATGGCTTTGAAACGGAAGTTTTAGCCGCAAGTATTCGCCACACCATGCACATCATTAAATGTGCAGAAGCCGGTGCTGATGTTGCTACTTGTCCATTGCAACCAATTCTTGATTTGCTAAAACATCCATTGACTGATTCTGGTTTAGCTAAGTTTTTGGCGGATGCTGCTAAAGGGTAAAAAGCCTCAAGCCTCAAGCTGCAAGTCGCAAGCTTTTTTAACTGCAAGCCATTCGCCTCGTTCCCTGCGATACAAATCCTCTTTAGTAATATTTCGATTAAAGTAAAATCTATTGAGGGATTCAATTTATAAGTAAAAATTATTTTTTTTGAGAGGATTCACTTAGGGAGCGAAGGAGCCGCAAGCAACGCTCTAGAGCTTATATTACTTTGTATAGTTCAGATTGCAACTATAAAGTGTTTGTATGGCTTATGGCATACGATATAAATATTAGAAATTTACATGCAATTGAAAACCTTGTTTTGTTAAAGAAGGAAAATCCAAAAATTAATATTCAGCGAATGGGACTTCATACTTATTTTAAAATATTCTGCTGGAAAGATAGAGCGGATTATAAAAATCGGGAGCCATTGGTAATGGGTTATAATCGCGATACAGGTTCTTCTGGTCCATTAGATATATCGAAACTAAACAAAGGTGAATATGTAAAATTGCTATTCTCTTTTAATACTTGCAGCTTGAGGCTTGAGGCTTGCAGCTTGAGGCTCCAAGCTAACTCCGAAAACCCTTCTTATACCCCTTTCTCAACCTCTTCAACTTTCTATTGTTGTTGGTGTATTCTTTTACCAAATCTCTCCATGATGATTTCTGATTGACGGCTTTGTCTCTTGCGCCAAGTTGAAAACCTAATTTATAAAGCGATCCTTCAATCATTTTTACGTCGTAATTACGATCGAGTAAAAGTTTGTAAAGTTGCAATGAATGATCCAATTCGCCTTTCTCGCGGTAACGCGTACCCGCATAGTTGATCATGCCATTGGTTCCTTTGTTGATGATATAGGCAAATAAATCCGGATCATGATCTAAGCCAAATCGGTTGACTTTTGCCTCTAGGAAATACTTGGAGGCCTTCTCAAAGTTTTCTATAGCCAGTTGAAATCTTCCATTACTCTGGTTTATTTTTACTTCTTCCATCAATTCTAAATAAGTTACGGCAGGACGAATGTTTCGAATCGCACTTTCAATACTATCCATTGCGATTTCGCATTCTTTGAATTCAGCGATAGTTTTTAAAGCAAATTCATAACTCTTGTTTGCAAGCAAATACTGCATTTCAGTTTCTACATCTTGGCCGTAATTATAGGCGGAATCCACGGTGTTTTGCGTATTAATGCATTGCTGGGTGAAAATGTTTTTCCTTAAAGAATTCAATTGTTTGCTGACTTCAGCATCATCCATTAAGAAATATTGCTGTTGCATTTCAGAAGCTCTGATGTATTTTTCTCTGGCTTGAGGTAGCTGATTGCTTTTTACAAAACCGGATCCTTCATAGAGCAATTCGAAGGCGCGGGGTCTTGCGGCTTGATCCAGTAATCGACGGAAATCTTTGTTGGGTTTTAAATGATGCAGTTCTGCTAAGCTATCTGCTTGTTTAAAAGTTTCAAGTGCAGAATCAAACATTTTCTGATCCGTTTGACGAATGCCTCGGGAGATATGATAATCATATCGCTTTTGTCGAATCGCATTCATCAGCTCGCTTGCCTCAGAAGAACTCTCAATGTAATTTTGATTGTGTTGTTGGAAATCGATGGCTGTTTGCGTGCTGTTTTCTGCTCGATTGAATTCATTGATAATTACCAATTCTCTGGCGTCATTTAAATAATCATCATAAATTCCTTTTTTGGCTGCCGACATTGAAAGCTGTAACTCGTCATCACATTTTACAGTGTTGTATTTTTCACAAATGTTTCTCGCCGCTTCGTATTCGTCCACTGCTTTTTTGTATGTTTTCTTTTTGTATGCTTCTTGCCCGCGCTGCAAATAAACTTTGTAGATATCTTTCAACAAATTATTCGTAAAACTTTTAGTTTCCGGATCCAAAGGCATGTTATACAAAATATCATCTGATTTACACAAAGCTTCATGCAAATTCCCACTTTTAAAATCTATAAAAGCCAATTGAAAAAGTGCTGGTGTGAAATTGGGATTTACTTCTAGCGCCCAGAAAAGGTATTCACTCGCACGGTTGTAATTTTTGTTTCGGAGTAAGCCCATGGCCTTGTCAAAAAATGTGAGATGCAAGTTGCTAAGCACCTGATTAAATTCATTGCGCTTTCCGACAATTAAATTTTGAAGAATAGTTCTCTTCTCTAAAAATTTGCCGGGATCATTTGCATTCAAGGGTAAATCATGATCATGATGCGATTGATTTACCTGTGCTAGAATTGTCTCCGCTTCTATTAAGTTGCGTTGGTTGTTTCTGAAATTTTCGAAGGCATAAGGATTGACAGCTTGCGTCAAAGCAAAGCTTTTATCCAACAAAGTAATATCGCTATAATAATTATTTATTTGTTTCACTCTCATCTCAAGTCCATTGAGGTTTTTGAAAAAGAATTCGAAATTGAGCAAGTCGAAGTAGGAATAGTTTACACCGTTCGAATCGGTATCATTGTAACTGCAATTGGCGATTTTTCCATTGTCAATGGTTGCATTCATAGGACGATCCCAAAACATACCACTTTTTGACCTTTGACGCAAATTGAATTTTACTTCTGTGGGTATCAAGTAATCACTTACATCAAAATTTCGATAGTTTATATCGCCGCTCAAACGAGGAGATTCGGATTCGATGATGTAAACAAATTTCGGCTCTCGCGTAATGATTTTCAACGTTTGCCCAAAAGAAATATAGAAAAATGTGGAACGAATACTTTTCCCATTGCCTTCTGCAAGTATTTTAATCAATGAAGCAACATGTGAAGCACCGCCATCTGAAATAATAACCTTTTGATCAAAATGAAAATCTTTGATAAAGGAGTTTTGTGAATAAGATTGAAAACTTAAAGTTGCCAGAAGTAGTAACAGTAACAGTTTGATTTTCATATACAGGATTTTACGTGGACAAATTTACAATTAAAAGGTTTATGGATTAGTTGTATTTCAATGAATGCATCTAGCAATGATATTTGTGAAATCATTAAATTCGAATGAATTAATTTATGGCCTATGAGAGTATTTGAAATTGAAACGGAAAAAGATCTATTAAAAGTTACAGAAGTAATGTCGGCTTTACGTCCGCAGTTGAATGAAGGCAATATTGAAGTCATCATCGGCGGCATGATGCAAAGAGGATATCACTTGTTGTATTTGGTAGATGGCAATGAAGTAAAAGCGGCTTTAGGTTATCGCTTTACGGAGCATTTACATTGGGGAAAATCAATTTACATAGATGATCTCAGCACTTTGCCCAGCGATCGAAAAAAAGGCTACGCTAGAAAACTTCTTGATGAGGTGGTGCAAATTGCAAAAAAAACGCATTGCAATGAAGTACATTTAGATTCGGGATGTACACCGAATCGATACGACGCACATCGCTTGTATTTGATGTGTGGTTTCAATATTACGAGCCACCATTTCGCTTTGAAGCTTTCAAAATAGAAACATTACCAGTCTTTAGATAATTCCGAAGCTGTGATGTTGATTTTTGCAGGATCTAGGAAGGTGTAATCTCCTTGATTTTTAAACCATGTGATTTGACGTTTTGCGTAATTTCTGCTATGTTGTTTGATTTTATCGAGCGCAAATGCCAAGTTCGTTTTACCATTAAAATAATCGAATAGTTCATTGTATCCCACAGTGTGAAGCGTTGTCAAATTTTGGAATTGCACTAGAGACTTTACTTCTTCGAGTAATCCCATTTCCATCATTTTATCAACGCGTGAATCAATATTTGCATATAATTTTTCTCTGGCCGGACAGATCACTAATTTAATGGTTTTATATGGAAATTGCTTTTTCGCTTTGCCAAGAAAAGAAGAATACTTTTGATTTGTATGTAGAATTATTTCAGCTGCACGCATCAATCGTGAAGGATTGTTTTGATCCACTTTTTCGAAGAATTCCGGGTCTTTTGTGGAGATGAGTTCAAGCAAAGGAGTGATGCCTTTTTCTTTAAATAATAATTTTACTTTCTCTCTGATGCTATCATCAACAGTCGGTAATTCATCAAGCCCATCCGTGAGTGCCTTAAGATACATTCCCGTTCCGCCAACAGCCACTACATAGTGATGAGTGGAAAAAAGAGAATTTAAAATTTTAGCTGATTCATTTGCAAAAATTCCTGCCGAAAAATGATCGTGGATGGAGTGGGAGTTAATGAAATGATGTTTGATTTCTTCTAAATCACGCGCCTCTGGTTTTGCTGTGCCGATGCTCATCTCCTTAAAACATTGACGGGAATCGGCCGAAATAATTTCAGTGTTGAAATGCCTGGCAAAATCCATCGCTAAAGCAGACTTCCCGGAGGCTGTAGGACCTCCAATGAGGATCAGCGTAGCGTGTAAATCAGGATTCAAATCGTTTAGTTTTCAGTGCTTATATAAAGCAAAAACCACAAAGAAAATCCTTGTGGTTTTGCTATTATTTTTCAGGATTATTAATATTCTTCTTTCTGATCCTCTTCGGAATCATCAAAATTTATTTCGGCATCTTCTTCGTCTTCTTCACCTGGAGTATCTTCCTCTCCTTCTTCATTCATACCGTCAATTTCATCAGGATCAACACCGATTTCAGCTTCTGCCATGATGTTCTCTGCCTTGTCACTTTCTTCATCAATATCATCTTCTTCAAGGAGCTCTTCTTCCCCATTTTCATTGGTATCGGATTTAACAGGTATCGTAATTTTATATTGTCTTGGTGGAGATCCGGCAGTTTTCACACAGATTGGATATTCCTTATTAGCATCTGCGGCAGGAAGAATTTTCATGAGCTCAATATTGAATGTCCAATTCGCATCAAAATCGCACACATAATATATTTTTTGATGAGGATCTGCAATGAAATCACAAAGTCTGGAGTTTTCCATCAATACAGATTCCTCTCCTGCTTTATTTTTTCTTATTTCCGTTGAAATTTCTTGCCCTTTGATCCAGTTATCATTGCTCATGTAAAATGAACTTGGGCGCAAGTTATCAAAGCCAATGGCAGTTTGAATGGCACTATGAAGATCACTAAAGAATTGTGTGCTCTTTATTTCGAAGTCTCTGATGACTTCGTCGTAATCTTCAAATACAAGACGGAAGCGGTATACGGTCGGCATAATTTTCTCTAATTAATGCAAATATAAAACCGTCTGTTTATTTAACAAGTATTATTTAGCAATGATTTTTATTTTTTGTTAACAGGAACTAATCCAATATCATTTGCTTTTATCAATAATAAGTCATAAGCAGCTTGATATTCATTGGGAATTTCACCGTCCAATATAGCTTCTCTGATGGTATTTTTGAGAATGCCAATTTCGCGTCCCGGCCTTAGCTGAAATATTTCCATAATCATTTCCCCTGTAATGGGCGGCTGCCAGTTTCTGACCTTGTCTTTTTCTTCGACTTCTATAAGTTTTTTCTGTACTAACTCGAAGTTACTTCTGAATTTTTTCTGTTTGAATTCGTTTTTGGTAGTAACATCTGAATGACAAAGTTTCATCAAGTCCTCAATATCATCTCCCGCTTCAAACAACAATCTTCTGACGGCTGAATCAGTAATTTCACTTTTTGCTAAAACAATAGGTCGGAGGTGGAGTAATACGAGTTTTTGAACATATTTCATCTTCTCGTTGAGAGGAAGTTTGAGTTGGCGGAAGATGGCAGGAACCATTTTAGAGCCTTTGTCTTCGTGTCCGTGAAATGTCCAGCCATTTTCCGGATCAAATCGCTTTGTTGCAGGTTTAGCAATATCGTGTAAAATGGCAGCCCATCTCAACCATATATCATCCGTTAATTTGGCGAGATTGTCAAGCACTTTGAGGGTATGAAAGAAATTATCTTTATGACTTTTACCAAATAGGGTATCCACTCCTTCAAGAGCAGAAAATTGGGGGAAAATGATAGGCAATAGTTGGGTTTGACGTAATAACTGAAAACCCTTAGAGGGTACTTTTGTGCAAATTATTTTATTCAACTCATCAATGATTCTCTCTCCACTGATAATTTTGATACGCTCTTTCTGATCACGAATAGCATCAAGTGCAATGGAATCTATTGTAAAATTCAACTGGCAAGCAAATCTTATGGCCCGCATCATTCTTAGTGGATCATCCGAAAAAGTAATTGTTGGATCAAGGGGAGTTCTAATGATTCCTTCTTTTAAATCAGACAAGCCATTAAAAGGGTCAATCAAATGCCCGTAATTATTCTCATTTAAACCGATGGCGAGCGCATTGATTGTAAAATCCCTGCGGTTCTGATCGTCCTCCAGACTCCCGCTTTTTACACTCGGCTTTCTGGAATCAGCGGCATAGGACTCCTTTCTAGCACCAACAAATTCAATGTCAAAGTCCTTATGTCGAATCATTGCTGTTCCGAAATTTTTAAAGACATTTACTTTTCCCTCAATTCCTAATCCTTTCGCAACCAATAATGCAGCCTCGATACCATCTCCAAGAACACTGATATCTATATCCTTGCAAGGTCGATTTAAAAGCATATCACGAACATAGCCCCCAATGACGAATCCTTGGACTTTATTTTCTTGAAGGATTGCTGCAATCCTCTCAAAAACAGGTTCTTTCTTTGAAATTTGAATAAATTCTGGAGATAAAGTCATCTTCTGCAAATTTAATTAAAGATTTTCGTTTTGATTCATTTATCTGCGAAGGCAATAAATTCGCTAAAAAATTGTATATTTATTAGCTCATTGGTATGATGAGTGTCAGTTCTTCTAAGATGATAATCATAATAACTCTTAACGATTTTATTGAAATTTGACAATCTTAAAAACAATAAATATGGAAAAGAAATTAGTATATGATCTGCATGCGGAGCATGTAGAGTGGATTAACAAAATGCTTTTTTATAAGGATGAAATTGTGGTCATGCGTCGCCGACTTTCAGAAGTGGCTTCCAAAAATTCTGAAAAAGAAGTGCAGGCGATGGTAGAGCATTTCCAGAATCAATTGATTGTTCAGGACGAGCAAGCAGATATTTTGAAACACACCATCAAACAGTATGAAAATACAATTGAATCGCACCTGAGTAAGAATGATACTGCCGCCGGTAAATTAAAGTGGGACGATCATTCTGACTTGAGGGAGAAAGTAGAAATGTTTGAGAAAATTATTAATGAACTCAGATCGGAGTTGATTAATTTTATTGCTAAATACATGTAAAATTTATTCTTTATTTCGGAATTAGAATGGAATAAATCCAATTATTCCGAAATATGTTATTGTTATGAATCATCAAACATTTCTTCTCAGGAGATGCATGATCGATTGCTGTATTAATCATTGTTTTAAACCGATTGTTTCTTGCACAAATAAATTTTTTTGTTTTATGAATCTGTTATGTTATTGGATTTATTTAAATTTACAAATCTTTATTCTTAAGCTATGAATTTAATCGAAATAAACTGGGTAGGATTTTTCTGCTCAACATTCCTTGGTATTGTTTTCCTTCAATCAGGAATTGATAAATTAGTGAATTACAGTACGGAGTTGGGATGGATTCGCCAAAAATTTGTGAAAAATGCATTGTATAGTTACGTGGGCATCTTGTTCGCAGTACTCACTTCCTTTGAATTAATAAGTGGCGGACTTTCCATTGGAGGTGCTATCCATTTGCTCATGAGTAAGGATCCTTTTATTGCACTTTGGGGAGCTTGGTTTTCATCACTTACGATGTTGATGCTTATTTTCGGACAGCGAATTACTAAAGATTACAGCGGTGCAGCAACCTTGGTTCCTTATTTCATTGTAAGCTTAATTGGATTGTTTTCCTTGGCGATGTTCGCTTAGTGGATAATTAGCTTTTTAGTAAGGGTCGATTTACCATCATTCATCTCTAAAAAATAGCATCCTTTTGAAAAATCAATAGGGACTTTTATTTCATTCAAGGAAGATAGCATCACGAAAAACTGTTTTTCAAAAATTAATTTACCGCAGATGTCATAGATCCTTAATGTAGATTGATCACTGTTTTTGGCAAAGTAAATCAACGTGAGTTCTGAGCCGTTCCTGATCGGATTTGGAAATAAATGTAAGATAGAATTAGCAGGTACATTTATATTTTCCAGACTCAATAAACTATTGGCCAATGCAAAATTGGGTATTCCATATCCTAACAATGTATCCGGATTCGAAAATTGATGCGCACTACGTTTTACCACTTGAATAATATCCATATTGCCTTTTTGAGGCCAAGCTTGCATCAAACAAGCCACAGCTCCGCAGAGAACAGGAGAAGAGAATGAAGTGCCGTTTCCTTGGGTTGCTTGGTTATTGCTGAATGGAGTGTACAACCAAGTATTTTGTCCCATCGCAGCTACATCCGGTTTCACGCGATTATCTGCACTTGGGCCATTTCCACTGAAAAACGCATAATCAGTAAATGCATCCACAGCTCCTACTGCTAAAATGGAATCTGCATCGGCCGGAGCACTGATATAATTCCATGGACTATTTCCTTCGTTGCCTGCACTATTTAAAACAACAATTCCTTTGGATGCAGCCCAATCAGCTGCTATAGTTACCGGATTGGTGTTGCCATCCATGTCGGCATACGTGTGATTTTGTAATGGGTCATTGAATTCTGTATAACCAAGCGAAGAATTAATTAAATCTGCACCTGCGCTATCTGCGAATTCAGCACCGATGGCCCAGTTATATTCTTCGATGAGATATTCAGAATTGGCATCTTCAGTTCTTAATAAAATAAAATCAGCATCAGGTGCAGTGCCAATTAAAGTATCTGGAACATTGGCGGCGATACAGGATAAAACTGCTGAACCATGATAATGATCGTCATAAACATCGGATTCATTATCTACAAAATCCCAGGTGTATTTAATTTGATTATTTGCCCTGATGCTATCAAAGCAAGTCATAAGAGGGAAGTCTAAGAAACCGGCATCCAAAATGGCTATAAGTTTGCCTTGTCCGGTATAACCCAAATTATGCAATTGCACCAATCCTAACATATTCGTTTGCGTAAAACTATTTCCGTAGTTTAAGGCTTGGGTGGATTGATTTTTTTGTGAATAGGATGAAGCATTTGTAGTATTTAGAAGTCCATCGAATTTATTAATAGCATCCGGATTGGGATTCGCTTTACTTACATTCTGCACATTTAAAACATAGGAAAGTTGATTGATGGCAGTTAATACATTCGGATTCGTTGTTTCAATAATGGCAGCATTGAACCATTTGCTTGCGCGTAATAAATTTGCTCCTGTAGCACTTACTCCTTGCAAATATTGGGGATTAACCGGAAGATCGCTGTTGTCAATGGCGATGAATTGATTCGTTCTACGATCAATCGCTCTTTGAGAAAGAAAATTTAATGGAGATGAAATTGAAAATGGCGAATTATTTTTGTCACTAAAAAATACAATGTATCGATCCTGTGCGTAAACTTGATTTATTGAAACTAAAATTAACAGTGCAAGGATTAGTTTGTTTTTCATTGAGAATAAGAAGTTAATTTTTCAGTATAGATGTAGCCGGATGTAGTATCTCCACTTACAATATCGAACTCAAGATAGGAATTTATTCGATAATACATCCCAACATTTTTTGCAAAATCTTCTTCTGAATAATTGTCGTAAAGAAGATTGAAAGGTTCATCATCTTGAAGTACACGAACCGTCTCAAGGAAATTTAAATTTGAAGTGCTTCCGGGGATTCCAACACCTAGGAATTCAAATTTTTGCGGTTCTTTGGTGTTGTAAGCATAGCCGTTCCAGCTAACTCCGGTAGAACAAGGAAAAGTTAATTTGACGATACGAATATTGTCTTCTACTTTTTCAGCACGAAAATTATTGCGATGTGATGACCATACCTTATGTATGATCCAATTGCCGAAAGTGTCTTTGCGGAAGCGTTCTAATCTTTGTGCAAGTCTGCCCTCATTATCAATAAAAGTTCCGGCAATAACTTCTTTCAATTCATAACTTACTGTGTCACGTGTTCCCGTGAATTCATCCCAATAAACTGAATCAATCATGTAATATCGGGTCAAACCGGAGTCGATAGGGAAATAAGCTAAGCTAGGATCATCAGGTGCCACATAATTAGAGTCTTCTTTAGCACAAGAAGCAATGAATAAAATGAATCCTAGAAGGAGTATAAAACTGTGTAAATTTTTCATGTCATTGAGATTAACAAGTTTTTTACGTTATTTTTTCACAATAGTTCCTATACAATGGCTTTTTCAATGAATCCGCCTGCAACCACATCATCACCCTCGTAAAATACTGCGCTTTGTCCCGGTGCAATAGACTTCACCGGAGAATGAAATTGTACTGTCATTTCGCTACCGTTTTGATGAATAGAACTCATCGTACCCGGATCCTTATATCGCACTTTTGCCAGAACTTCGATTCCTTCAGGAATACTATCATATTTTACGAGATTGATGTTGCGAACCAACATTTCTTCTCGATTCAAATCTTCAATTTCTCCGAGTACAACTGTGTTTGTATCGGGTTTAATTTCGGTAACATACAATGCTTCACCTACGGCAATTTCAAGACCTTTTCTTTGTCCGATTGTATAAAATGGATAGCCACGATGTTTCCCCAATACTTTCCCATTTTTATCAATGAAGTTTCCTCCGTCGAGGTTTTGTTCTAAATCAGGAATTCTGTTTTTCAAAAAAGAGCGATAATCATTGTCTGGAATAAAGCAGATCTCATAACTCTCACTCTTGTTGGCTAAGTCATGCAGACCCATGTCACGCGCCATTTGTCGGATAGCACTTTTCTCCATGCCACCAACCGGAAACATAGTTCTTGATAAACATTCCTGAGTCACCCCCCATAAAACATAACTCTGATCTTTCGTGGGATCTTGTCCGCGCGAAACCACATAACGGCCATTTTCCTCTCTTACTTTTGCATAATGTCCTGTGGCGATGAACTCACAGTTGAGCATATCCGCTCTTTTCAATAATGCTTCCCATTTAATATGAGTATTGCACATTACGCAAGGGTTGGGAGTACGTCCTGCTAAGTACTCATCTACAAAATTATCAATCACAGATTCTCCAAATTCTTCTCTGATATCTAAAATATAATGAGGGAAACCATATTCCACGGCAATACTTCTGGCATCGTTGATAGAATCTAAACTACAACAACCGGTCTCTTTTGAACTAGAACCCGATGACGCATAATCCCATGTTTTCATGGTTAAACCAATCACTTCATATCCTTGCTGATGGAGCATAATTGCCGCTACCGAACTGTCGATACCACCACTCATGGCCATTAAAACTCTTCCTTTATTCTTCATTGATTCTGCAAAGATATGTAAATTCTCTGTCAATGCAGTGTAAATATCTAAAAGTCAGCTTTTTGAATCCTAATTGCTTAGCAATCCTTTAAATTGAATTTCAAACAATTGTTGATACTGTCCACCTTTTTGAAGCAGTTCTACATGCGTTCCGCTTTCAACGATTTCACCTTTCTCTAAAACAATGATTCGATCTGCTTTTTGAATGGTTGCTAAACGATGGGCAATCACAATGGAGGTGCGTTTTTCTGTTAAACTTTCTGTGGCTTTAGTAATAAGTTCTTCCGTATCTGAATCGATACTCGAAGTAGCTTCATCAAGTATGAGGATGGAAGGGTTGTAGGCATACGCGCGTACAAATGAAATCAATTGCCTTTGACCTGTAGAAAGTAAACCGCCGCGTTCTTGCACAATGAAATTATATTTTCCGGGCAATGATTCTATGAAATCTTTTGCACCTAAATCTTTCGCTGCCTGAATCACTTTTTGTTCCGGAATGGATGCGTTTTTAAGCGTAATGTTATTCATGATGGAATCGGAAAATAAAAATACATCCTGCAGTACAACACCGATTTCAGATCGCAAATAATGCAAATCGTATTCATCAATATTTACATTGTCAATTAAAATTTCACCTTTGTTGATGACGTAAAATCGATTTAGTAAATTGATGATAGTTGATTTTCCTGCTCCTGTGGCTCCAATGAAAGCGACCATTTCGCCGGGTTCAATTTTGAAGTTTAAGTCTTTTAATATCCAGTTGGGTTCAATGGAAGTATCCGCAATTTCATCGTAGCTGAACCATACATTTCTGAATTCAATATGTCCGATTATTTTTTCAGGTTGATGAGTACCCGTGTTCGGACTTATTTGATCTTCGTCCATCACTTTAAAAATTCGTTCTGAACTCACCATGCCCATTTGTAAGGTGTTGAATTTATCGGCCAATTCGCGGATGGGACGAAAAAGTAAATTGATGTACATGATAAAAGCAACCAAATTTCCGAAAGTCACTTCTTCTCGAATTACTCCGCCTGCTCCGTACCAAACGATGAGTCCGATGGAAATGGCAGAGAGGATTTCTACTACAGGAAAGAAAATGGAGTAATACCATACCGAACGATTGTTTTCAATGCGGTGTTTGTCGTTGATGACTTTAAACTTTCTCAACTCTTCTTTCTGTCGACTAAATATTTGAACAATGCGAATTCCGGTCAAATGTTCTTGTACAAATGTATTGAGTGCGGAAACTTGTGTTCTTACTCCTGAAAAAGCAGATTTAATCTTGTTTTTAAAAATGCTTGTTGCAATCAAAAGCAGTGGAATGGTGCTTAAGCTGATGAGTGATAAGCGCCAATCGACAACAAACATGACTGTAATTATAACAGCCAATTGAAGAATATCTCCAATAATAATGATGAGTCCTTCAGCGAAAATATCAGCGATGGTTTCCATGTCCGAAACACTTCTTGTAACGGAAGCGCCTACGGGTGTTTTATCGAAATACTGTACGCGGAATCTGCTCATTCTATTGAACAACACTTCACGCATATCACGAATTACATTTTGTCCTAGTAAATTGGTGTACCATAAATGAAAATATTGTAGTATAGATTGAATGACTAAAACTAAAAGCATGGCAACACTCATCAATAACAAACCATGTAAATCGCCGGGGTAGAGGTAGTGATCGAGAATATATTGGGTCATTAAAGGACGCAAAGGTCCAAGCAAAGCAAGTACAAGAGTTAATGAAATAGAGGCATTAAAAATTCGACGATAGGGCTTGGAGAATTGAAATATCCTCCTGAATAAATTCGAATCAAAAGCTTTACCTGTTACGCTCATAAAGTAAATGGGAATAAACGTTCATCTTTAATATATGGATACATCACTTGCTCCAAAAACAATCCTTGTGCCGGTACAGTTTTCCCTGCTTCACTGCGATTTTTGCTTTCCAAAATGGATTTAAAATCATGCAATGAAATTTTTCCTGTTCCTAATTCATGAAATGTTCCTACCATAGCTCGTACCATTCCTCGTAAAAATCGATTGGCAGAAATGGTAAAACGTATTCCAGAATCCAACTCAATCCATTTGCAATCGGAAACGATACAATTCATAGTACTTTGCTTTCCACCGCTTTTTGCGAAACATTCATAATCGATATGCGAGAGGCATATTTTCCCCGCTTCATTCATGATATCAATATCGAGAGCTTGTCGGTTGTACCAATAATAATTATCTAAAAATGGATTCGCTTTGTTTTTGATATAATAGGAGTAGGAGCGAAGCCGGGCATCAAATCGAGCATGTGCATCTTCGGCAACAGGAATCAAATCATACACTCTAATATCACGAGGAAGTAAGGCATTAAGTTGAAACAATGCTTTTTCAACATTTTCAATTTTTTCGAAAACGTCAAAATGAGCATAGAACAGAGATGCATGAACTCCTTTATCCGTCCTGCCACAGCCTGTTGTTTCTATGGATTCCCGAAAAATCGTACTGAGACTTTCATTTAAAAATTGTTGAACGCTAGCATCTTCCGGCTGTATTTGCCAGCCATAATAGAAGGTGCCATCATAGGCTAATTTTGCAAAATATCGTTGCATGCGCAAAGATACTCTTCAATTCTTTCATTTTGTAAGATTCACTGTAACATCGTTAAATGATTCTCGTAAAATGTTGTAAATTACTCTAAAATTCAGGGCTATGTTCCAACCAGTACTACCGAAATCGATCCATCAACATTTTATTCATTACGACTCAATAGATGAGATTCCAGAAGAGACATTTCAACGAATTAAAAATGGATTTGCCGCGCAACATTGTGAGCAACCAGTGGTGAGTATTGTGGTGATTGCCTACAATGAAGAAAAGACAATTCTTAAATCCTTGTCTTCACTTTCTGCTATGCGTTCAAAATATCCTTTTGAAGTAATTGTATCGAACAATAATTCTACAGACCGCACACAGGAAATTCTTGACAAATGCGGAGTAAAATCTGTGTTTCAACCATTGCAAGGTGTAGGACATGCTCGTGATGGTGGTTTGCAAATTGCAGAAGGCAAATATCATTTATGTGCCGATGCAGATAGTATTTATCCTCCTACTTGGGTAGATGAAATGATTGCTCCTCTGGAACGCGGTGAAGCCATATGTACTTATGGTCGTGTTTCATTTTTACCTGATGGAGATAAATCTCGTTTTGCTTTGGCCGTTTATGAAATTTTTAAAGACATTGCTATCGGTTTGCGCTCCATTAAGCGTCCCGAATTGGTAGCAGGTGGTGCCAGCTTGGCTTTCTTTACAAGAATGGGAAAACAAATTGGATGGAGAACAGATGTTCACCGAGGCGAAGATGGTCAAATGGTTTTGGCGATGAAACGTTTCGGCGATATTAAAATGGTTCGTTCAGGAGACTCACGTATATGGACTACCGCAAGAACTTTGGATCGTGATGGTTCTTTTGTAAAGATGATAGGAAAGAGAGTTAGAAAGGAGTTTTCAAGAATACATTTTTACTTTACCCCTTCAAAACAAAACGCTTAGTTCTAAGGAAGACTCTTAACAATATTGACAAAGCTTCGGGATTTTAAAGAAGCTCCACCAATGAGTCCACCATCTACATCAGGCAAAGAAAATATTTCTTTGGCATTTTGATCATTGCAACTACCACCGTATAAAATGGAGGTGTTGGTAGCAATTTCTTCCGAATATTTTTTACTGATGATAGAACGAATGAATGCATGCATTTCCTGTGCTTGGTCCGGACTCGCCGTAAGTCCTGAACCAATCGCCCAAACGGGTTCGTAAGCGATGATACATTTTTTAAAATCGTTTTCATTCAGATGGAAAAGTTCCTCAGTTAATTGTGCCTCTATAATTTCAAAATGCTTCTTGGAATTTCTTTCTTCTAAGGATTCACCAATACAAAAAATGGGTGAGAGTGAAATTTTCAAGGCCATGTTCACCTTCTCAGATAAAACCCCACCTCTCTCGTTAAAATAACTTCGTCTTTCCGAATGTCCGATTAACACATGATGTACTCCGTAAGATTGAATCATGCTTGCGGATACTTCTCCTGTAAAAGCACCCGAGGGATGGTCACTGCAATTTTGAGCACCGATTGAAATTCTATTTTCTCCGGAAGTCAGTTGAACGATTGCGCCAAGATGAATGAAAGAAGGAAAAAGAATAACTTTCACATCTCTTGATTCTTCATCTTTAAGCATTCCAAGTATTTCCGCTACCAGTGCAAACGCTTCATTACGGTTTAAATTCATCTTCCAGTTTCCTGCAACAATTTTGCGAGCCATCATCTTCATTTTTATAGAGGCTCAAAGATAGCAAAATGTAGAATACTAGTCTTTGAAAACAGAAATCCTTAATAAGGTACTGCTCATTCTTTTTCGAATGACGACATAATTTAGCCCCGGCAAAAGTACATTCGCATTGATAATTTTTATTTGTACTCCCTTTTCAAAATAATTGCGATCAATGGTTTTTAGTTCTGAACCGTTTTGGCTTACTAAAACAAACTCAATCCATCCTTCATCAGGATTGTTAAAACTGATGGTTGTTTTGTTGATTAAACTTACCGGATTCGGATAGGCATATTCTGAAGTAGAATTATCGTAGATGTTATTTCTGTTGTAGGAAGATTCATAGGGTCCAATATCAATCGAATTTCCTTTGATGCGAGCCTGATCATCAAAATCATATTCAATTTTTAAGTGCTCTAAGCTGCTGCCGCCATCGATGAGTATTGAACCCTCTTCTGTGGTATAATCATCAGCTAAAGTATTTTTGAAACGAACACTTGATAAATCAGTACTTGTATAATTATTACTTTGTAAAACCTGCATAGCATTGGTGTTTATAAAAACGGCTTTATCTTTATCTATTAAATAACTTTCCTGAACTATAACGTTATTGATAATGCCATTTTTTGAGCCTCCCAATCCATTGATGTAACGGATGCCTTCAAATTTAGGATTGATGATAAGATTGTTCAAGACATGAAAATACATTCCGGGCAAAGAAGCTTTTCCATCTATATAAATTCCATATTTACCACTAGGAAGATTGTTTTTCATTCCGGGGCGAATGATTTTATTGTTGTAGACAAGCACATCTCCCAAGGCTTTGGTGTAAATGCCCATGCCTTCTCCATTCATAATTTCATTGTTGAATATTTGACCTGTAGAACCTTCGCCTAATGTAATTCCGGTCATCTGCCAATCGGCTAATTGCTGGCTATCATATTTGATAAGGTTATGATGTATGCTTGCATTCACTGCAGAACTTACCTGAATACCATCCCAACCTGTATATTCCACTTTATTATGATGCACATTTACATTTCGTAGCAGTGCGGGCATAACGATCATTGGGCCGGAAGTACATTGAACAGTTTGTCCTGCATAAAAAGTACTGCCGATATACATTCCCTCTGTGCCGGTATGATGAACATAACAGTGGTGGATATGGGAATTTTCCTGAATAAAACTATTTCTGTCAAATCCGCAAAAAGGCTCTGTTTTAGCAGTGATTCCTGAGTATTGCGAATATCCGATTTCAATATTTTCAATTTCAAAATCGCTGGTGAAATCACCTATGCTTAATCCGCTTCCAATACGGTTAAAAATTCTTATTCCATACAGATGATTCGTATCGCCATTTCCTGAAAGTTTGAGGTATTTTGATTTTCTAATTGATATTCCAAAGTAATGATCGCTGTTGATTTCAACACATCCATTCTGATTAATAATAATGATGGACTGATGCACATCTCCAATGATGTTTTTGAAAATAATGAATGGTCGAATTCCTTTGCCTAGAAGAATGGTGTCGCCTGGAAGTAAAGTATTGAAAGGGGCAAGTTGCCCATCGATCACCAGTTTGGTCGAATCAGCAAAAATGCTCTTTTGTGCAGCTACTTTGTGTAAACTGATGCTTGCAAATAGAAAAATAAATAGAAGTGTTTTTCTGTTCAAATTGGATTGTTATCTATTTAAAATTTTAGTGGGGTCTCTGTATCCCGGCTTGTTTTGGTACCAATCATTGAAACTGGTTCCTCCTGATTGTACCCAGTTTGAGAACTTGAGATAAGCAGCAATGATTTGGTTTTTTTCAGTTACAATTCCATAGGCTCCCGGTATATTAATGCACCATGGCAAATTGATATCCGATTTATAATACCTTCCTAAGGCCGGATTGGTACGATCTTGTCCGGTATTAAATAGTGAAGGATCGGCTAAGCTCGTAGGAGTTTTGTCAGCTAAATGTATCTCGTGACCTCTTTGTTTTTGGCTTATAAGAAATGGATTAAAAGGGGCGCTTCCTAAACTGGCAATCGGCACTCCGGTAACCATGTTTATGATAAGATCTATGGTGTCACTTATAATTACCGGGGAACCGGGTTGTGTGTTTACATAAAATCCACTTGGGCTAGTTACAAGAGACGAAGAATTATCAAATGCAATAATTACTGCATTGTTTTGTCCTGCTTCCGTTCCATTTGGATTTAGGGAGATGTAATTATCGGTTAATCTTGTTCCAATTGCAGTTTGAACAAAGGAAGGAGGGATTGGAAGTTCTATTCCAAATCCATGTTGAAAAGACCCACCTGCTGCTTTTACAAATATTTTACCCGTGATCTTTTTAATTTGATTGCTCGCATTCTGAATAGCATTGAATTTATATCCAACAATCATATCGTTCAAATCATAATCACCGTGGAATGGCCATAGATCTTCGAAGGCGAGATATCCAAATGTATTGGAACCGGGGTAATAGGTGTTAAATGCTAGGGTTGGATCTGTAGGGTAATCATCTTGAATATCTGGAATACCATCTCCATCCGAATCAATAGTTATGGATACAATATTGGCTTGATTTGAATAAATTGCATTTGCAGGATACGAAGTCATATAAAACACTGCATCGTTAAAATCATTGTCACTGCCTGAACTTCTGTTTAAGTCTTCGAAACCGATGACCATTTTCTGTTCAATTGAGTCCCAAAGTAAAACCGTATGGCTTTTATCATTCACATTTGATTCCGGGTTCAACTGATTATCCGAATAAAATTGTGCATGTCCATTCCCAACTTGTGCAGTTGAAATATTGAAGGAATTAGCAAGCAATACAAAACCAATTACAGTATCAAGTCCGCAAGTTCCAATATGAACTTTGTCACCGGTTATCAATGCTCCACCGGAATTTGCAAATGAAAAATTTGGAAATACAACATTCATGTTAGCAATGTCACTCGTTGCTTGCGGTGGATTGTTTTTATGGTACTTATAATAACCGATCGTGTTTCTAAACCCTGCTCCTTCATGAACAAAGGTCATCCACAAATCTGCATTTTGATTGAGTGATATGCTAGAACTTATATTTGAGGCAATGTACTGTGGATGATAAACGGGCACTGATCTTCTTTCAGGTAAAGATTGATTGATCCTATTTAAAAAGGAAGTACTCACCACATCTCTAGGCAAAGAAAGGTAGTTGGGTACTCCTTGTGAATTCCATGTCCCCATAAAAATCTTATTGGGTACAGCTCCAATTTTACTACCTGCGTGTGCAGCATTAAAATTTCTGTTTTTTGGATCAGCAAATACAATTCGCTGAGGAGAACTACCTCCTAAATTTAAGGAAAGGAAGTTACCAGGCACATCAACCAGAGCATTGTTGGGCAAACCAATAAAATCAGTATTTACAATTAGCTGATCAATTGTTTTGATAACGTTTAATTGTCCACTCAAATTTCCGCTGGAATTTGTAGAACCCGTAAATAATACTTCACCATCGTTTTCAGGAGTATCGGTCATGATTCTAACCTTAATACCCTGCATAGGTAAATCATTACTCGTTAAAATATTGATGTTAATCGAAAGTGATTTGCTTAATTCAAAATTGAAATTCGCTGGAATCTGCAATTGCTGCATATCAGTGACCACAGCTGTTCCATCCGGAGTTTTGTATTCATCAATTTCCTTCACACAAGATTGCAGGGATAATAAGCACATAAATGCTGGTCCGTACAATATACCTTTCACAATTGTTTTCACCTATTTTGAATTACAGACAATGATACGTGCATTCAAAGTAGCTGTTTAGGCAGTATCACCGTTTCCTTACAATTTTGAACGTAAGGTTTTTTAAAAATCATTTCGGATTGCAAAGTGAATATTGGCCTTTTACAGAAATTTCAAATTCAAACAGAAACTATTTTTCTTTCTGACCTTTCCCAAACAGAGGATTGTTTCCCATTAGTAAATCGTAAAAATCCCGCGATGGCTGCATAGTTCATCATTAAAAAATAATAAGGAATAAAAAATGCTTTCACTTTAATCTCCTTTTTTTCTAATGAATAACCAACAAGTGCTAAGACGTAAAATAAGATATGAGCATAAAGGATGTATTCATAGTTCGTATTTGTTGACGCCAAGTAAACATTCAAAGGAATTAATAAGAGTAAAAATAATGGAGCCAAGGTCCATCTCAAAACCCGATGAGATACATATTGAAATGTCAAGATCGGATGTTTGAAGAAATTAAATAAACTACCTAATCGACTCATCGCTTGCCATCCACCAGCGCAAATTCTGATTTTTCTTTTTAATTCTTCATGCGTATTTGCCGATGCTGTTTCTGTAGCCGTTGCAGTAGGATCGTACATGACTCTGTATCCGGCTTGAGTAATTCTTAATGATAAAACAAAATCATCTAAAATAGTATCTTCTTCCAAAGGACGAAATAAATGCTTTCGAAATGAAAATAATTCACCTGCCGCACCAACAACTGTATGCAATCGTGCATCAAAACGCTTTAACATCGATTCATATTTCCAATAGAATCCTTCTCCGGCGCCTGCAGCATTCTCTTTTTTAGATTGGGAAATTCTTTTTTCTCCACTCACTGCTCCAATTTGCGGATTAATGTAATGTCGAACTATGTTCTTAATGCTATTTGTAGGAAGACTCGTGTTGGCATCAGAAAAAATAATAATCTCTCCGTTAGCATGCGCCACGGATCTATTTTCAGCAGCAGATTTCCCCTTTCTTATCGGATCATGAAGTGTTTCGATTTCTGCATAATTCTCCAATAGAATAGAAGAGCCATCTGTACTACCGTCTGTTATAAATAGTATTTGCAATTTGTTAGATGGATACTCCAATAACAAAGTGTTTTTTACTTTTTCTTCTAAAATATCTTTTTCATTGTAGCAAGGTACAATGAAGGTTACTTTAGGTTCAAAGTTTGGATTGACGATGGTATATTTTTTCCACATAAATTCTTTTACCCTTACCATGGCATACAGAACTATTCCATATCCGAAATAGGAGTAAAAGATGATAAGGGCAAATGACCAAAATAATATTTCGAATAAATTCATACGGCTTCTCTTAATGGTGTTAATGTATTTGTTACTTTTTCCCATACTCCGGAAAATTCATTGTATTTTTTGATGATTCTTGCAGGGTTTCCTGCCACGACGCAAAAATCAGGGACACTTTTTGTCACGATACTTCCGGCCGCTACTACTACGTGCTTTCCAATATGAACACCTGATGTGATGACAGCATTAGCTCCTATCCAGCTGTCGTTTCCAATATGAATTGGAGAAGTAGTGCAAGGCTGTGAACGAATAGAAGTGTGGATGTCTTCATAGCCATGATTCAAAGCTGAAATTACCACATTTTGTGCGATGATAACGTGATGGCCTATCCGAAGTGGACCAATTAAAACATTGCTGATACCGATTCGTGTATTGTCACCAATGCTTACAGCGCCCATTCCATTGTTTACAACTGAGAAGTCTTCAATGGTTGAGTTTTTCCCTAATGTGAAATTGTTGAATGGCAATACATCCATTCTAGTTCTTCTTCGAATCAATGATCCTTGCCCTTTAGAATGTTTAAAAGGATTAATGAAAGTTTTGACCCACCATCTTGGTCGAGCTTGGTTAGAAGGCATTAATAAGAAAAGCAAGAATTTCTTGGTTTTAGGATTTCTTTTTAGTGCTTCAATCATTTCTTGTTTTAATAAGTCGGATTTTACGTGTGTTTTTGTAAAATGTTTGCTTTTATAAAAATTCTTTAAATAGGTATGTAACGATGTTTGTTTGTCAACGTACAAGCGACTATGATCACAGGACAAGACATCGTTGTTGTTGGTTTACAGCCATGGGACATTAATATTGGGAGTAATTGTAAGAACATTGCTCTTGAATTATCCAAGCACAATAGGGTGCTCTATGTAAATCCCTCTCTCGATAGAAGTACTTTTTTAAAGGGAAAGAACGATGAGAAAGTGAAATTAAGAGTCGACGTGATGAAAGGAAGAAAAGATGGTTTGGTGAGAATAACCGAAAATCTTTGGTGCTTATATCCTAAGCAAATGATAGAGTCCATTAATTGGATTCAAATTAGAGGAATTCATCATCTATTAAACAAAAGAAATAACAGGTTAGTAGCAAGTGATATTCGAGGTGCCATGAATCGGATTGGAATGCGTCGATTTACTTTATTCAATGATCAGAATATGGTAAGGTGTTTCTATTTGAAAGAAATGTTGCATCCGGATGTTTTCATTTATTATATCAGAGATAATCTTAGTTCCATTCCATATTTTCAAAAACATGCTATGTTGATGGAGGAGCAATTAATAGCACAAGCAGATGTTGTAGCCACGAATTCTGAATATTTGGCGAACTATGCACGAGCATTTAATTCTGATGCTACTTTTGTTGGACAGGGCTGTGACTTTACTTTATATTCTGAGCACAATCAGATTGAGATGGCTGAAGAATTGAAGTCAATAAAGGGACCCATCATTGGATACACCGGATTTTTAACTTCTGTGAGATTAGATATTGAACTTCTGGAAAATCTTGCAAAAAGAAATGAAAACTGGAATTTGGTGCTTGTAGGGCCCGAGGATGAAGCTTTTAAAAAGAGCGATTTACATGCAATGAAAAATGTTTACTTTTTAGGAAATAAGACGCCTGAATCATTGCCATCTTATATTAAGGGATTTGATGTAGCCATCAACCCACAAATAATTAGTGAAGTGACAGTAGGAAATTATCCAAGGAAAATAGATGAATACCTTGCCTTAGGAAGGCCGGTAGTTGCCACGCAAACTCCATTCATGGACTATTTTAAAGAGTATACTTATCTCGCAAGTAATTTGATAGAGTTTGAGCAAAGAATAAACAAAGCTTTGGCTGAAAATGATTCGAAAAAAGAAGTATCCAGACGTGAATTTGCTTTAACGCATACCTGGGAAGAAAATGTAAAGGCGATTTCAACCTTGGTAGAACCCTTCATAAATATTAACGTACAAAAATAAATTCGAAATAAATCTATGAAAAAAACTAAAATTAACATTGGTCGCTATACCGAGTTTACAGAGACTGTTGACATTAAACGATTAAATTTTATTGCTGATGTAATTCAGTCTTATTGCCCTCCCGGTGCTAAAATTTTAGATGTTGGCTGTGGCAATGGAAATATTGCACGAGGAATTGGAAGTCTCGGTTACAAAGTAGTGGGTATTGATTTCAGCGAGAATGCCATTCGGTATGCGAAATCAAAAAACTCATTGCCAAATGTTAGTTTTATGGTATGCAGTGCGGAGGAATTTACTTCCGGTGATCAGTTTGATGCTGTCATTTGCAGCGAGGTTTTAGAGCATTTGAATGTTCCATCTACGCTTATGGATACAATCGCAAAAATTCTAAGGCCTGAAGCCATTTTTATTGCCACTGTTCCAAATGGAGTGGGTCCAAGAGAATTATTGGTAACACGTCCGGTTCAAAACATGAATAATTCTTGGATGGGAAATGTCATCAACAGCTCTAAGAAAATGATGGGCTATAGCAATAGTACGGTTCAAAGTCAATCAGAAGATTTGACCCATGTGCAGTTCTTTACGAAGAATGCCATTACAAATTTAATTTCTGAACGTGGTTTCGAATTGCTTGAATTCAAACATTCCAATTTTCTTGAAAAAGTATTTCCTTATTCCATCTTGACTCGCAACATAAATGCATTGTCGAAATTGGATAATAAGATAGTTGATTTTTTACCATCGGCTTTAGCTTCCGGATTTAATACGGCTTGGCGGAAGAGCTGATTAATTCAGAATTAAGAATTAAGAACCTGCTTGTTGCAGGCAAGTTCAGAATTTGGCTGCGCGTTGAGGATCTGTGAGATTTTTTATAGAATAATTATTATTTTCGTTTGTATCTATAACCTGATTCTGAAAAGCTCATAGATAAAAAATCATAGCTCAAAGCTCATAGCTCATAGCCCATAGCTCAAAGCCCATAGCTCAAAGCCCATGGCCCATAGCTCATAGCTCAAAGCTCATAGCTCAAAGCCCATAGCTCAAAGCCCATAGCTGATAGCCTATAGCTCATAGCTCAAAGCCCATAGCTCAAATCCCATAGCTCAAAGCTCAAAGCCTATAGCTCATAGCCTATAGCTCATAGCCCATAGCTCAAAGCCCAAAGCCCAAAGCTCAAAGCCCATAGCTCAAAGCCCATAGCTCATAGCTCAAAGCCCATAGCTCATAGCTCAAAGCTCTTCTAAGCTGCCGATGCCGACTTTGTACTATTAGTTTCCTTTGTTTCTGATTCTAAATTCAAATCCGTTTGAAAAATTTGATGGTAAAGTTGAATCATTTTTTTAGTAGATGTAGACCATTTGAAATCTTTGCTTCGAGTTAAACCTTTTTGAATTAGAAGTTCGCGTAATGAATGATTGGTTTCCATTAATTCTAATCCTTTTGCTATGGAATGCGGATAAAAAGGGTCCACTAATAATGCAGCATCGGATGCTATTTCGGGCATGCAGGAACAGTTTGATGTAATGACAGGTACGCCGCAGGACAAGGCTTCTACAATAGGTAAACCAAAACTTTCACGAATTGAAGGATAGAGAAAAGCAAATGCTTTGTTGTAGACATCAGGCATATCGTGATGCTGTATGTAGTTAGTTAATACGATGTGTTCTTCTAAGCCTTCTAATTGACAATTATGCAGTATTTTTTTAACTGTCGATTCTTTGATGTCTGTTAAAACGATTTTGCGATTTAATAATCCTTTCTTTAAAAGAATATGAAAAGCGATCAATGCGTTTTTTGTGTTCTTTTTTGGATCAGTATTTCCTAAAAGTAGAAAGTAAGGAGTGGACGGTAGTTTGTATTTTAATGAGCTTGCCAAGAAGCTTCCTTCAGGTTTGATGGTGAAGTTTTCGGAGCATGCATTGTAAATGACAGAAATCTTATCTTCTAGATGAGGAATTGAACTAATTATTTCAAGTTTTTCAGTTTCGGAAACGGTAAAAATGGCATCGGCTTTTGGAAGAACAAATGGGACGATCAATCTTCGATATGCATTTCCAATTTTCTGATAGATAGATCCACCTTTTAAAAGTATATCTTTTCTTAAGTAAATAATATCGTGTAGCGTAATTAGTCTTTTGCAATGTAAAAATAATGGAGCAGTATTGCCGGTTGAATGTAAAATGTCTAATTTGTATTTTAATGCCAGAAAAGGCAAAAGAAATTGCTCAGCAATAGGACTAGGGATTCTAGGAAGGCGAATTATTTGTACATTTTTTGTGTTCTCAAGAATATAAGAATCTGTATCGTTGAAGCAAAATATAAAGTACTCATTTTCCCGATCGAGATATTGAATTCTCTTGATCTGTTCCAACGCCACGATATCTATGCCGTGCTTTGTTTTTCTGAAAATTTTAAAAGCCTCTATGCCGATTCTCATACTGATTTTCTATGCAGCAATCATTTTCTGTGGTAGTAGTGTATGGTATAAATCTTCATTGTTTTTAATCATCATTTTTAAATCGAAGCGATCCTCTACTGTCTTTCTAGCAGCATCTCCATAGGTTTTTCTTAATGATGGATTGAAATGCAATTTTAAAATGGAACTTGCTAAAGCTTTATAATCTTTGCAAGGTACTAAAAGTCCATTTTGCTCATGCTGGATGGCTTCCTTCGATCCATCAACTGGCGTAGCAATGATTGCACTTGACATGGCCATGGCTTCCAACATGCCGATAGGTAATCCTTCCCATAATGAAGGAAGAGTATAAATGTCAAATGCATTTAATACTTCCGGGACATCACTTCTGAATGGATGAAATGTCACCATATCACTAACTCCCAATTGTTCGGCCATCTCGATGCTTTGTTGTTTCAAATCGCCATCGCCAATGAATAAAAATTGTACATCACGAGTTTCTTTTGCAACTTCTGCTATGGCATTTATTAATGTAAATGGATCTTTTTGGATGGTCATTCGAACTAAAAATCCAACAACGGTCTTTCCTTTTTGAATACCCAACTCCGCTCGTAAATCTTTTAATTTATTTTGTGCATTGAATCTGTTTAAATCTATTCCATAATTGATGACCTGACTTCGTGGCATGTTAAAGCGATCTAATCCATCACGTTGGTTGGAATTGGAAACACTGATGGTTCTATCGACCTGATTGGTGAGATATTTTTCTGAAAGCTCTCTAGTTTTACGAACAACGAATGATTGATCTTGATGAAAACTCCAGCCGTGTACAGTATAAGCGACCGGTATTCCAAATGATTTGGCAGGAAAAAGAGTATTACTTAATGCTCTCGTTCCGTGCGCATGTAAAATGTCAATATCCTCTTTTACTAGAATATTTTTTACTGCGTTATAAGTTGAAATATTAAATGGTTTCAATGTTTCAATTACATGTGTTTTGATTCCCATTTTTAGAAACTGATCAACCATAGGTCCATGAGTGAAAGAAAGTACTATGGGTTCAAAAATTTCTTTATTGAGTCCCTTTACTAAATCCAATACATGAGATTCTCCACCTCCAATTTGTCCTTGGCGGATGGTTTCTAGAACTTTAATTTTATGCAATGTCATATAAATTATATTGTTGTTTTTTCGAATTGTGAACTGTGTGGTGTATGAATGAATTGTTTGTTAGCACCTTTAATGTTTAACATGGCTTTGAACATGATCCATATTGTTTTCGGAATACTCAAGAAAGCATAAAACATTTCTTTGTTCCAATACTGCTTTGGTATGGCTATAGCATACGCAGCTCCATACATCACAGTTAACATCAACCAGGAAGTAAAGCTTGGCGACATCGCAGGTAAGAGTAAACTGAAGAAGCTCATTGAAAATAGAATTCCTAATAAAATAACTTTTGGTACGAGTGCGTAATGCATTACTTTGTTGGCGTAATCAATTCTTCCAATAAGCAGATTGAATATTCCCTTCATCCAATATTTTTTCAGATAAACAAATTGGGCAGCAACCCAACGTGTTCTTTGGCTGACGAATACTTCTGATTGCTGTACTTTTTCATCCAATACAATCGCATCTTCCAAATAGACTATTTGATGGTTATCATCAATCAATGTCATTTCTAATTCTTTATCAAAACCTCCAACGGCATCAATTTCAGCCATTACTTGTTTTAGGTAGATGTATGAAAAAGCCATTCCAGAACCAATGACCGAAGACGAAAGTCCAACAGCAATTTGTCCTTTCCTCATGATGTGATTATTGACTTCTTCTGATATAGCATCTAAAATAGCATAACGAGTATTTTTATTTTTTGCCATTCGATGACCTTGAATGGCATAACAACCCGAAAGCGCCGCTCTATTAATTTTTTCAAGAAAATCATTCATCATGACGTTGTCTGCATCAAGTATTACTGCAATTTCATAGTTGCTAGTGATTGTATTAAATGCTGCATTCAAAGCTTTTGCCTTAGTGCTAATTTCGAATGAAACGGGAATGAGTTGAATTGGTAATTTTTTTAATTGCTCAAGGGTTTCATCTCTTAATGAATCTGCAATCACAAAAACATCATACCGATGTGATGGATAGGTTTGCAACAAAGCTTGTTTGGCAGTTTGAAGAATCACTTCATCTTCTTTATATGCCGGCATAAAGACTGCAATTTTCTTGAATTTATCTTTGTCTGGATAATGTTTGGCTTTGTAAAAATGTCCGGCGATGGAAAAAAACAGGGAATATATTACAGTGGAAGCGCAAGCAATAAATAATATAAGTGTAATAGTATTAATTAGTACCATATCGAACTAGATTAGTGATTCATTTTGATGAATGTTTTTTGCAGTGATGTTCCAGAGAACTCCTTTCCAGAATGCCTTCAATAAATCCAACTTTCCTTTTAGTATATACTGCATAGAGTTTTTGGGAATGGAAATAAAAATGAAAAAAAGTATGCTGGCCCAAAGTGGAAATCCATTCACATTTCTTCTTTGATAGAGCAAACGATTTCTGGTTAGGTAATATGTTTTTAAAGTACTCCCTTTTCCTGTTGCCATCGACTCTTTGTGATAGATTGTTGAATCTGCGTCGTACCAAATACTGTATCCTGCCTTTTTTATGCGCTCACAATAATCCATTTCCTCATAGTATAAAAAGTATAAGTCTGCCATAAGTCCAATTTTCTCGACGGCTTTTTTAGAAATTAACATGGCGGCACCATGCGCTCGACTAGTTTCTTTGGAGATGTTATGTTGGCCTAAATCCTTTTCTCCAAAGCCAATGGCAGTTCCTCGTCCTGTATAAGGGTTAATAGGATTGAAGCCCGCAAATTGAATTACGCCTGGACTATGATGAAATATTATTTTGGGTGAGATGGCTCCTATTTTTGGAGATGATTCCATCTTTTCAATCATGGGTTCTAAAAATCCGGGATCTACTTCCGTATCATTATTAAGTAATAAAAAATATTCTCCCTTTGCTTTATTCAATCCTAAATTGTTTCCGCCGGCAAAACCTAGATTGGTTTCACTCTTGATAAAATTAATCCGGGGATGTTGGGAGTAAATAGAATCCGGATTCTCTTTTGAAGCATTATCAACAACAATCACTTCAATATTCGGATAAGTAATTTTCTTTAGTGATTCAAGTAGTTCACATGTCACTTGAGCACCATTGTAATTGATGCTAATAATCGAGACTAGTGGCAGGTTCTTGTTTAAATTCATCCTCTTTATTTAACGTAGCATGTTTTACAAATGTTTCTCCCAAGAACATATAAACCAAGGAGAGATAAATGACAGATCCCGTTGGAAATTGTCCGAAAATTTGATTGCCATAACTGGCAAAACAAACCCCGAAGAAGCCGCCATAGAGTGCAGCGAGTTTAAATTTTAGTTCTGACTCTTTCATTTTGAAAAGAAAGATAAATCGATTTATTATCAAAAACAAGAGCATTCCAACATACACCATTAGACCAATGATTCCGCTTTCAGCCCAAATTTTTACATACCATGAATCCAATGGAGTAGTAGCAAGGAAGGAGCCCGGACTAAATCGTTGTCCCCAGGATCCTGCCGATCCAATTCCGCCGCCGATGGGCCGAGAGGCCAAATAAATTTTAAGCTTTTGTTGATTCTCTAATCGTGCCATCAAGGATGCATCATTAGGATCTAATGCAGTTCTCATCCTTCTTACTTGATCATTGTTTTGGCCGATGTTGGTGAACTTTAAAACACCAAAAGCTAACATTCCCATGATGATTCCCGGAATAATTATTCTCATGTTATTACTGACTAAAAAATAGATGGCAAATCCGGTGATGGCAACAAACATAGCTCCTCTTGTTCCGGAAATAGCCATGCCATATAAACTAATCAGACTGGTAAAAATGTAGAAGTATTTTCTTTTTTTTGTTTTAGTTGGTCCCATTGCTAATATTCCTGCTACAACTCCGGTATGTGCTTGCGCTGCACCAAATTGTCCTGCGTCAGAATAAAATGAGAAGACACGTAATTTTCCAAAGAGGATGTGAGTCGCTTTAGCACCAGATTCTAACCAACGATCTTCAGCATAATCCATCCCAAAGAACATTTGCTTTAGCCCCCAAAAGGTTGCGAAGAGAGAAAGTCCAAACCAAATATGAATGAATTTATTTAAATCTTCTTCTTTGTAAAGTAGGATTAAGGCGAGTGGAACTGTGGCTACAAAATATAAGGAAACACCTCGAACGGCATAAAACCAAGCTTCAAAACTTCTGGCTTCCGGATTTACAATTTCAAAAACGGTGTAAGTAAACCAAATAAGTACGGCAGTCATTAAGGGACTTTTTACTCCCGGTGATTCTAAGTCTTCATTGGTTCTGAAGAGTACTCCCAAGGCTGTAAGTAGTAAGATGATATCAACACCTAAACCAAAAGGTCCATCAATGTATCGTGTAATTCCATTTGCAAAAAAGCTGAAAATAAACATAGCCCATAGACCAACTCTTGGCTTTGCAATGATAATTCCAACAAAGGCTAGCGCAAAAGGCAAAGCTGCAAGTCCAATCATAGACTCCATACCACCTTTGCTAAATGTAATACCAAGTACAACAGCTAGCAAAAAGAGTACAACAACTTTCAGTACATCTTTTACTTTAATGCTATTAGGATGGGGTATTACCAACGCGCATCATTTTAAATCTATCCCTAACAGATCTGGCCATCTCGAGCAATGTGTTAATTCCGGTTTGTAAAGTTTCCTTGATGCTGTGATTTAAATATTTCTTTAAGAAATAATTTCCGAAAATCACACCTGTTAAAAAGGTGAGAATCGATACGGCGGCCACACTTCCAATGGTTCCGAAATAGGTAATAGCGATTAAATCTCCGGTCACATTTACAATAAGCATCAAAATAACTTTGATGAAATTGAGATATGGTTTACCGATAATGTCAAGAGTGATTCCGCTAAATCTATCGAGTGGGAGGAAGGCAGCATACACAGCAAGAATCCTTAATACGTTGGCAGATTCTGCATATTGAGCACCTCCTAAAAGCACCACCAAAGAATCAGCAAATAAAATGCTACCGAAAATAATTGGTAATAAGATGAAGCTTAGTAGTCCGGTATATTTATAAAACATTGCCCTCAGTTCTACTTTTTTATCCGGCGTTCTTAATTTAGACATTACCGGCATAGCAGATGCAGCAAAACTTCGCAATAGAATTTCTATCACTTCAACTAATTTCAACGGGATGCTATAAGAAGCAAGATCTCTTGCGCTTAACATGAATCCAATTAAGAGGGTATCACTGCTTCTAAGCAAATTAGATCCCATCATCGTTCCCATACTGAACTTTCCGAAGTTAAAAAGATCCAACACCATTTTCTTGGTGGCAAAGCGAACAGTACGAATCATCGACCAACCTGCCCACAAAGAAATTGCGCTTGGTAATAGTCCGGAAAAAATAAATCCCGCCAATACCATTTCTACCGACCCTGAATTGGTGATAAGTCCAATTAAAATACAGGTGATAAAGCTAAGTTGATTTAATAACCGAATGTATAATACTTTTTCGAAAGAGGAGCGAGCTTGTAACAACCATGCTGCATAATTGAAAGGAAGTGTTGTGATGGCCGCCAACCAATACCATGATAAAAATAATTTGAATCCTTCATTAGTAATGTAGTGAGAAAAGAAAACATCGGCAAGTAATGTGACGATAGAAATAATTAATGTAGTGATGATGGAAATGAGCCATCCCGATCCTGCTACTTCGCCAAATTGTTCATTCTCTGAACTAGCGGCAAATCTTACTAACGAAGTGTGGATGATTCCTGCTCTTAATAGATCTGCGAAAATATATGCGGTTAGAAACATGAACCATGCTCCCATATCATCTTTTGAAAGTAAACGTGCCACTAATGCCAAACTACCAAAACCTAAAATAGCATTGGTTACATTTCCGGCTAAGGATAATGTATGACGGTTTTTAATGAATTTACCGATTAGTTTGGACACTTCTAATTTTTAAATATTGTTTGCTTTACGTTCTTTGGAAGTCAAATGTTACTACACGCTTAGCAACTCTTCTTGCATTGCTTCTCCTTTTTGGTATTTCACCAATAATTGCTTCCAAACGATCAATATCTGCTCTGTTTAATAAGATGAGTGGTTTAACATTTGTTAAATTGCTAAATAAATTTAAGGTTCTGGAATCAGATTCTGACCATACGCGTTCTGCCGAAAGCACAAATAAATTAGCGGTGACACCATTCAATAAAGTATCTGGAACTGAAAACTTACTTAGTTCTTCTAGTTCAATAAAGATGATGGAATAGGAGCTAGGATCCATTCCCAAACTGTTCAACCATTCAGAAGAACTTTTAGCATTTTTAAATGCATCATTATGCGTATAGCTTTTATAAGTGATTCCGGGAATAGTTTCCGACGAATCATCTTCGTATTTCAAATAAAGTACTGAATTATTCTGATCCGAAAATTTCTCTGATAACATTTGAGTGATATACGATTTCCCCTCTCCTTTTTTAATACTCGAAATTGTAATGATCACAGGTTCCTTGCTTTTGCTAAATGCTTCTTTGTGTTTGACGACAAAATTGGACTTGAAATGTGAAAGTATTGAAGTGTTTAAATCTTCTACAATAACCATTTTATCGACACTAGCGTAATTGGGAAATGCGCTTAAGAATTTTAATCCGGTAAATTTTTCTGCTCTTCCTGTACTTTGTACGGTCTTTCCTAAAAGCGCTTTACCAATTAAAATAGCCATGGTCAATATGAAGGTGGCCACAAAAGCCATGATGACAAGAATAATTCTTTTTGAAGGTTGTGGTTTAAGTGGTAAAAATGGAAAATCCGTGATGCTTAAGTTGTTTGACATCTCCAGACTTTGTTGTCTAAGCTTTGCCATATTTAATCCATGCAATACACTTAAATATTCTTTTTCGTTAACGTCAACTTCGCGTTCAATACGTTTTAGATTTGATCCTACAGGAGCCAGTTCTTTATAAATGGCGTCGAAACTATCCAGTCTTTTCATGATGACTTTTAATTTCGCCGTATTTTCATCCACCGCCAAATAATTGCCTAACCATTCATTTAGTAAATTGGCACGTGGCAGTCCTTCCGGAGTGTTATTCCATTTGTACTGACTTTCTACTTCATCCTTAATTTGATTCTTTATTTTTTCTGATGTGTTCCGGTAAGAACTCAATAGCTCTTTGTCCTCATTATAGAGCTCTGCATTTGCAATTTTAAATGTAACATCCGATAATTGTTCACGCAATTTTGAAAGCTTTGCATTTACTTCCAGAATATTTTTCTTCATTTCAATTTTCTGCTCCACCTTACTAAGTGCAGCACGTGAAGCATCTAGTAACTCTTCTTGCTTTTGCTTGTCAGCCGTTACGTTTTCCTTTGATTCAGCAACGAATTTCGCCTGCTCATAATAATTGATGATTTTATTCTCCGAACTGTAATCGCGTAAGCGATCTTCAGATTGGCGCAAACGCAAGGCTGCTTCACGTAGCTGGTCTTCAAAGTACTTTACAACATTATTTGTTTCTGCTCCTTTGATGCCTTTGTAACGTGAAATAACTACATCTACTATAAACTGTAAAGTCTGCTGACAAACTGCAGGGTCATTACTTTTATAAGAAATTTCAATCATGTCACTCGATTGCTTTCTGAGAGCACTCATATTAGCAGAAATAACATCTAAACTATAGATACTCCCCGGCGTGTTCAATAATTGAACAATCTCATTGTTTTCTTTTGCTTTCTTAAAACTTTCAATTTTAAAATAGGTAAGGTCTTCCGATTCTTTGACAGTAAGTTGTTGTCTTAACTTTTCAGGAATTACTTCTTTGATTTTATTGAAATTCTCATCTGATAGTTCTTTGTAGGATGGATTTTTTACCAATAGATGTTTCGCAAGCAAACGCATACCAACTTCTTCAATGGACTCTCTTGATTTAATGGTTGCCATTAAATTGTCAAACGCATTATTTACGGCAAAATAGTCTACGCGATCATTTTCGCCAGAGGTGATTCCATAACCACTGGCAATTCCGGTATAAACTTGTGTGTTTGAAACATACTCTTTCTTGGTATTGCGTGTTAGAAAAAACACGACACCCGCTGTAAGTAGCGGGAATAGAACCAGAAGTTTCCAGTTTCTAAATAGTATTCGAATGAATTCAAGAAGGTTCACTTTATCTGACTAAGGTATCTAATCGCTGTCCTAATAATTTTTCTAATTGCTGAAAACTACTATAGAAATCTTTTTTTGAGATTTCATAATCTGCTTCTGCTTTTGTAGCAATAGCCGATACTGATGAGAAATCGGCTATGGATATATCTCCCTGTGAGAATTGCTTGTCTGCCATGTCTAAAAGCAGTCGGCTAGTCCCTCTGGAGTTGCTTGCAATTAGCATAAGTCGATGAGCACTCAGCACATTGTTATACTCATAAATGACCTGTCGGGATACATCTAATTTAATTTTTTCCCAAGTCAGTCGACGCACTTCTAATTCATGCTTGTAAACATTGATGCGACTTGATCTACCAAAGAGTAGAAACAAAGGTACATTTACGTTTAAAGCCAAACGAAAGCCGGATTGAACCGAAGCTGATTGTATAGCTTCAGGCTCTTGATTGGTATTGTAAAATGAAGTTTGGTTTCCTAAACTCTGCGTAAAAGTTCCAAAAACTCCATTTTGCCATTCTCTGCGTGCAAATTTTATTTGATCGGATCCTGCTTCAATCAAAGCATCTTGCGCTTTCATGGTAGGACTATTCTGCGCTGCAATGCCAATTAAACTATCTAAAGGCAATAATTGATTTCGTAAATCTTTACTAAGATCAAGTCCATGTAAGATGGAATTTTCCAATTCTTGTGAAGAATTTTTTGTCGTATTATCATATGTTGATAAGCTAGCCGCCTCTTGTGCACTACTACTTTCAACCGATAAAAAAAACAATAGGACAAAATAGAATTTCATTGGAAGCTTTTCCTTTGTAGCCGGCATCATTATACGTTTTCGCTCTGCAACATGGCAGGAAAAGTCTTTAGCATAATTTTAATATCCAGTAGTATAGAATGATTTAATGCATAGTTATTATCCAAGGCAATTCTTTCTTCTTCCGACATATCTTTTTTTCCACGCTTTGTGACTTGCCATAAGCCGGTTAATCCTGCCGGTGCAAGAAATCTAAATGCTCTTGTATCTGTGGTAAGCATTTCAGCTTCATAGAGTGGTAAGGGTCTATTTCCTACCAACGACATATCTCCTTTTAAGATATTTAAAAGTTGCGGCAATTCATCGATGGAAGAATTTCTAAGAAATTTTCCTACTCTTGATATACGTGGGTCGTTTTTAGCTTTGAAAAAGATACCTTGCTTTTCCACTTCCTGTAAAAAGAAATAGAAGTTTTCGCAATGCTGTAAATTATCAGAATACATAATGGGGGAGCACGCTGTACCTAAACGAACACAATCCGGACATTCACTAGGAATTTCAATTTGAGGTCCTTCAGAGTACAAGTTTAAATGACTTATGTTTCCAATGCTTTTGTCGGCACCTGGAATCATCGTTCTAAATTTTAATAAGTCAAATATTTTGTAATTAGATCCAACTCTTTTAGAACGATATAGTATCGGGCCTTTTGATTCGATACGTATAGCCAAAGCTGTTAGTAGTAGAACAGGCGAAGACATTAGCAATACCATGGATGAAAAGCTGATATCAATTAATCGTTTAACAAGCAAGCTTCTTCTACTGTATAATGATAAAAGAGAAAAACGACCATGCTTATGCGTAAATAGATGGATCACTTGAAATACTGTAGTAACTACTTTTTCAGTACTGACCACATCTAAATATCCGTCATTTAAATATTGATTGATGTTCCCGCGATTCGGTTGATCTGAATAACCAATGATAATTGTTTTTCGAAAAGATTGTTTTGACCGAATAATTTTCATGGTATCGGATGAGTTATCAACCGATGAATCTATTGGAGCAACTAAGATATCAGGAATATGATCTTGACGCATCCAGTTGAATGCCGTTTCTAAATCCGAGAATCCTGATACCTGATGTTTAGGAAGAGTGTTTTTTAAGTTCTCTTGTGATGCTGAATCCTGATGAATATAAACTATTTTCATATAAATTTATGCTGCCTTTGACCTTCTGAAAACCGATTGAATTCTAATTAATAATTCTTCAGGATTGAATGGTTTTTGTAAATAGTCATCGGCTCCTGCAGCGAATGATTTAATTCGATCTTCGCTTTTTTGTTTGCTTGATAACATGATGATGGGCACTTCCTGCATGCCTTGTTGTCTTCTGATGTTTTCTGTCAGTTCATAACCATTAATCATGGGCATGTCAATGTCAACAAGAATTAAATCTGCAGTATTGCCTTCTTTAATCCAAGTCATCGCCTCATAGCCATTATCTTTTGTATAAACAGTGTAATCTTCTGATAAAAAATTGTCCAGTAGCATTCTGATACTCAACTCATCATCAACGACTAATATTTTTTTTCTCATAGAGCTTAATATTATAAATATTTTTTACGGGAGATACGTTTTAAGGTTTCTGATTTTGAAAAAATGTATTGGCTTCCTGAAGTTCTTCTAAGGTTTTTTCCAATTCTTCTTTAATTGCAGGCCACTTCTTGATGATTTGATTTTGAGCATCTAATTCGCAAGAATGATCCTCCATCCATTTCATTTCATTTTCTAAATGCTCATTTCCGGTCATGTTCATATTTGGAATAAGTTTGTGCGAAAATTTATTGACCAAAATCCAATCTTTTTTTATTATGGCATTATTTAATTCTGCAAGCGTAAGCGGAACTGTTTCAATAATTGCTTGTAGCATTTTACACATAAAAGCTTCTTTTCCTCGAGAAAACCCTTCTAAAACATGCATGCTGGCATATTTAAAATCCAGCTTGTTGACTTGTGTTGCAACCATCAATTCGGTTTTGTAAGTGCTGGATTTATTTATTTTTATTGAATTGAGTCCTGCATGTCTTTGAATCAGATGAAATAATTTAGATGAACTATATGGCTTAAAAATGACATCATTCATTCCATAATTGATAAAATTTCTTTCTTCTCCACTTTTGGCATTTGCAGTAATAGCAATGATGGGAATGTTTCTTTTGTGCAGAGGAAATTGATTTCTGATAATATGAGTGGCATCAATACCATCCAGCTCGGGCATTAGGATGTCCATTAATATTAAGTCATATTCGTTTTTAGAATACAATTCAATAGCTATTTTTCCATTATCAGCAATGTCTAGTTCTGCACCCCATTCATTGATAAGTTCAGAAGCAAATAATTGATTGACTCTGTTGTCTTCTGCCAATAAGATTTTTAGTCCTTTGAGTCGACCTTCGTAATATTCGTCTTCCGGAATCGTTGCACCCAGTGAAGAAGCATCTGACTTTTTTAATTTTAATTCAAACGAAAAGGTGGAGCCGTATTCATATTTGCTTTCAATCTGAATGCTGCTTCCTAATAGAAATAGTAGATCATTTACAACAGAAAGTCCAATTCCAATTCCGCCATAACTGCTATTGGTTTCAGCATTGGCTATGGTAAAGCTTTGAAATATATTTTCAATCTTATGTTCGGGAATACCAACTCCCGTATCACTTACCAAAAACTTTATTTGATAAGCGTTCTTGCTTTCCTTTATTAAATCTGCAGAGATTGTAATACTTCCGGTTTCTGTAAATTTAATTGCATTATTAATTAAATGCATCAATACCCGATTAAGTTTGTAAACATCGCCACTTACTATTGGGTAAATGTCATCGTCAATCGTAGAAATTATCTCTAGCTTTTTGGCGTTCGTCTTTGCTTTGAATGTTCTGTTGAGGTTGTAGAATAAGTTGGAAAGATCAAAGGGACTATCTTGTACTTTTTTATTACCCGATTTCAATTTGTTATATTCAAAGATGCCTTCAAAAACTGCCGATAAATTTTCCGCACTTTGTTTGACCGAATTAGCGTATCGGGATTGCTGATCGTTTAATTTAGTTTTTAAAAGTAATTTGGTTAGACCGATAATTCCATTCATTGGAGTCTTTATTTCATGACTCATATTAGATAGAAAAAGTTCCTTTGTTTTATTAGCAATTTCTACATCTGTTTTGGCCAGACTCAATGCTTTCTCTGCTTTAATTTTATCACTAATTTCCTCAGCGAAAACTAGGATGTAGGCTGCCTCGCCCGGGTAATGAATTTTATGATTTTTATACGTTAAGCAAAGTTTGTTACCTTCCTTGCTTTTAATTTTAAAAATTCCTTCTGCAATTTTTGAGTCTCTGAATTTCTCTAAATATTCACCTAAATAATCCTGTTGATTTGTTGGAGGAAATATAGAATTAATTTTTTTCCCAATTAGAAAATCAGACTGATATCCTAGCAGTTCTATTCCTGCTTTATTGATGCTTATAATCGTTCCATCCAAATCATGTGTGCAAATAATATGTGGATTGTTCTGGAAAAGTTCTTGTCTTTGTTTTTGAGATTGAATTAATTCTTGCTCAAGTTTATTTTTGCTTTGATCGTTTTCAAAAGCAACATTCAGCTCATCTAAAAAATTAGGTAAGCCATCGCAAGCAGGCAAATTTTTACCAAAATGTTTTTCTAATAAAGTCGAGAGTAAGGGATTCATAGTGTGTTCTTACACAATTTCTACGATTCCTTATCATATAAGTTACTGAATATGAATGCAAAATTTAAAATCTGTCAATTTAAAAAAATGACAGATCATCCTGACTTTATATCCGTAGTATCTAATTGAAAATTAATCAGTTGTTATAGGATATTTTAAATTACTGCATGCCTGATTTTCAAAAGCGAATGCAATAACTCTTCTACCTTATCCAATGAAATCATATTTGCACCGTCGCTTAATGCTTCGGCCGGATTCGGGTGAGTTTCTAAAAAAATACCATCAGCGCCTGTCGCAATTGCAGCTTTAGCCATAGTAGCTATAAGTTCCGGGCGACCTCCGGTAACTCCCGAACTTTGATTGGGTTGCTGTACACTATGTGTGATGTCCATAACCACAGGATAGCCAAAACTTTTCATGATCGGAATTCCTCTGAAATCTACAACCAAATCTGAATAGCCTAAAGAAGTACCTCGCTCCGTCAACATGATTTTAGTATTGCCGGAATCTCTAATTTTTTCCACGGCAAATTTCATAGCTTCAGGAGACAAAAATTGTCCTTTTTTTACGTTTACAACTTTCTGAGTTTTGGCTGCAGCAACTAATAAATCGGTTTGTCGACATAAGAAAGCAGGAATCTGCAAAATGTCTACATACTCTGCAGCAATGGCTGCTTCATGACTTTCATGAATATCGGTAAGCAATGGAAGATTTAGCTCTTTCCCCACTTTGCTTAAAATTCCTAAAGCTAATTCATCTCCCATGCCTGTATAGGAATCAATGCGGGTGCGATTTGCTTTGCGAAACGATGCTTTAAAAATAAAAGGAATTCCAAGTCGATTGGTGATTTGCTGAAGTGTGTGAGCTGTTTTATAAGTAATCTCTTCACTCTCGACGACACAAGTACCTGCGATCAGAAAAAAACTCTTAGTATCTGTGTTTTTTAAATGTGGAATATTTGGATACATCTTTTTTTTTACAAAGATAAGAAAGGATTTAGGAAGATGGTATTTTAGACTGTATTTGTCGAAATTCAGAAATTAAAATTTCTTTTATACATTGATTTTAAATCGAAATGACTCGCTGAAATTATTCTACGAATAAGACCAAGCCTTTCAAATATTCAGCCTCAGGATGATAAATGCTCACCGGATGATCTGCAGGTTGAGTTAACTGATGTAAAATTTTTACTTCCTTGTTTGCCTGAATTGCAGATTGAAAAATAATCTTTCTGAATAATTCCTTGTCAATGGCTTGGGAACAGCTAAAAGTAAACAAAAGGCCACCTGGTTTTACGTGCTTCAATCCTTCGGTATTTAAATTCCGATAACCTATCATCGCATTACTTGCCTGATTCAAGTGCTTTGCAAAGGCAGGTGGATCTAAAATCAAAATATCGTACTGCATCTCCAGTTGTCTCAAATAACTCATGACATCAGAAGTTGCTGATTGATGTAAGCCTTTGAACTTATTTAAATCAATGTTGTAATTTAATCCTTCAATCGCTCTTGCAGAACTATCCACAGAATGTACTTCATTGGCATTACCTTGCAAAGCGGCTAATGAAAATCCACCGGTGTAGGCAAAGGTGTTGAGTACGGTTTTATTTTCAGAATATTTTTTTAGCAATTGTCGATTGTCGCGTTGATCAATAAAAAATCCGGTTTTTTGTCCATGGATGAAATCTACCGATAATTTTAAGCCATGTTCATACACAATTTCATCGGCAATATAATTGTCTCTTTGTAAAATAAAATTGTTTTCAGGTTTTACATGTCCGTGTTTGGCCATCGTTTCTGCACTTTTATCGTACACGGCATCAATGAATGGAAGCTCTTCAAGAATGAGTTTAGCGAGCAAAGTTTTCAAGCTTTGCATGCCTAAAGTATAGCTCTGAAGTACGACTGTATTTCCATACACATCAGCAATTAAACCGGGCATTCCATCACCTTCACCATGAATTAAACGGAAGGAATTGGTTTGTTGATTTGGGAAACTTAGTTGTTTACGTAGCTGAAATGAATTTCTTATTTTTTTTCTGAAGAAATTTTCATCCAATATTTCTCCCTCGAAATCCAAGCATCGAATGCTAATGGTTCCTCTCTGAAAATGTCCACTGGCTAAAAAATCACCTTGGTTCGATACAACTTGTACCAGATCTCCATTGTTTAATTCTGCAGGTTCTTGCGCAATGGCTCCGCTAAATACCCAAGGATGTTTTTGTAGTAATGATCTTTCTTTTCCTTTTTTTAATTTTATAATTGGATAGGGGAGTGATGTCATTTGCTAATTGGAATAGGATTTAGAAATTTATGATTTGAAAAGTTTTGCTATCGAAAATATTATTTTCATTCGTTACTTTGGCTATGTAAGATCCACGCTGACCTTTCATAGGAGTCCAGGTAAATAATTGATCGTTTTTAATTATAGTATTCAAAACGTTTCTACCAGTGTTATCAAAAATTTCCAATGTTATTTCTTTAGATGAATTCCCTGTTGTTTTAAAATTCACGTTTCCGCTTGATGGGTTGGGCCAAATTTCAAGCTGCGGTTTGTTTGGGTTAGATGGGTGTATCAGTCCTGTAGTAAAGTCTCGATAACCTAAAACATATTCCCCTCTCTTCAATGTATCTAATGTTACACTGCCAATTTTATCAAATTTGTTTCCTGCATTGATGACATAACCATTTACCTGAGACCAATCATCACCGGCATTTACTCTGTAAAATAAAACAAGACTATCTTCTGTTCCTGTGATTAAATCATTGTCGAGATATCCTGCGGAAGTATTGCTACTGCCATTGTAAGTTAATGTTGCTTTCGCGTGAAAACCATTTGCAAACAAACCATCTGCTTTCCAATAACGACTACTACTTAATCGAATTCCATTTCCACCACTTTTGAAAGGATCGGGTTTTACCCAGTGATGTTCGATTCGAACTAAGGAGGTATCAACTCCATTTGTAATCACATTTACGGTTGAAAAGGTTTCCAAAAAGGAACTGCTGCCGGTAGTGAATATTTTCTTTTCATAATCAGTAATGGCATCACTCATTTTGTCATTTCTGTCGATGGAATACCAAGTAGGATTAAAACCTAAAGTAATTGGAAAACTATTTACTCCTTGATCCATGATGAAGGTGATGTTGGTGTCGTTGATTCCATTATTGAAATTTACTTCCACTTTCATTTCGTAAAGATGCGTATTGCCTTTGCTTTTTTGTCGAGTATGTAAAATGAATTGATGCGTTGAAAGATTCACTGTCTCCAAAGAGTCAATATCAAAATGAGGAAAACCGGGAGTAAATACCCAATCATCAAAAAAACTATTCAGACTTAATCCACTGCTTGCATTTAATTCATCTCTTAAATCATAACTGTTCACAGCGCTGTTGCCTCTGTTGTTCATAAAATCTCTGCATCCTTCGAAGAAGAGTGAATCACCCATGTAGTAGCGAAGTGAATGTGCTACATTCGCGCCTTTATTATACACCGTTGGGCCATAAGTATGCTCATGAGGTATATTGATCAAGGGTAAATAACCATTGTCTGTGATATGTGCGAATTGAAGTACTTTGCGATGATTGCTTCTGATCCAATCACGATATGCTGTTTGTCCATAAAGTTTTTGAGTGATGTAGGCTTCATTAAAACTTGCAAATCCTTCGTTCAACCACATGTCGCCTTCCGATTCACAAGTAGTCCAATCTCCCCACCACATATGCGCCAATTCATGTGCCCATAATGTTTCGTACGTGAGTGAACCATTGATGTAGGCAGAGCCAATATGAATACTTGCAGCATGTTCCATCGCACCGGAATTAAACGGAACTAAGCAGTAACCTACTTTTTCAAAATGATAAGGTCCATAAGCAGCAATGAAAAATGATAAAACCGAATCTAAATTTTGAAAGGTGGCAATGACCTTGTTGGTATCAGCCGGCATACAAGCAATTTCAACCGGGATACTCTGATAGTTTCTAGTAAACGTATAATAGGGAGCAATAGCTACACTTGCTAAATACGTTGGAATAGGAGTAGCTAAAGTCCAATTCCATTGCTTATTTCCGTTCGGTAAAATTACTGATGATTGCAAGGCTCCATTGCAAAATGCTTTATAAGTAGGAGGCGTAGCAATGTGAAAAGAGTAAGTGGCACGATCAGTAAATACATCGTTTGCCGCGAACCAAGCTCTTCCATATACATGTGGATCACTTCCAAAACCAACACCTAAATTGAATGCATACACTGAACTGAAATAAAATCCACCCCAACCGGAAGGATCGGTTTTAGGATTACCATTGTAGTAGATGCTTACCGTTAGTGTATCGGCGTTACTAACAGGATTGCTAAGATTAATCTGTAGCAAAGTGTCATTGTAGTTAAACGTTAAGCTGTTGTTGTTTTGATCGGAGATGGAATCAATCGATAATTTCAATAATTTCAGCTCAAGTACAGTGATACTTTGAGCAGAGTTGCTGGTAAATTGTACGTCTGTCTTTGCTCGTATACTCTTGGTGGAATAATTTAATGTATCAATGCTGATGTCATAATGCACCACATCTAAATAAGCAGATTGAGCTTGGGATTGAATGCTGATTCCGAAAACCAGCAGGAGGGAGTAGAGAAGTTTAGTCATCTTTTTTTGGATGACCCTAAAATACTAATGTTTTATGAAAACGCGTGTGCTATTAGCGAATCAAATTTGCTTTTGCGTGAAATACTTGATCTTCATCTCTTACGGTGATAAAATAGTTGCCATCAGAATAGTGACTAAAATCAATTCCATATTCCATCAATGCTGAAATTTGTGTTTCAGAGGATAGAATAAGCCGTCCGCTGAAATCATAAATATTCAAATAGCAGTTTTCCATTCCATTTACA
>Ga0209702_10000718_pt1 | contig 68900 bp, 57 predicted proteins | sample FRY01_FD_187210 | JGI IMG/M metagenome (GOLD analysis project Ga0209702, IMG submission 187210) | Freshwater microbial communities from Lake Fryxell liftoff mats and glacier meltwater in Antarctica - FRY-01 (SPAdes) (version 2) | ecosystem: Environmental > Aquatic > Freshwater > Ice > Glacier... | reverse complement strand
TAATATTAATAAAGATACTGGAGAAATTAAATATATTAAAGGAAAACTTAATAACTTCACTGTTTATGTAAGCAATAGATATATAAACATTGAGGGGAGTTTGACTAAATTTATACTATTCAATAATTATCATATTATTGACTTGCCTCAAATTAAGAATGCTATTAGTAAATTAAATGATTTGTTTAATTTAGATATTGGAAATTCATATATAACAAAATTACATACTGGTTTTAATATTGAAACAAATTTTAATATTGAACAAATTGAAAATAGTTATTTAGATTTGCCTTATTATGAAAAAAGTATATTAAATAATGAAACACAATTATTATTTAAAAATAAAAAAAATGCTTTTACTATCTATGATAAAAAACTTGAGTTATCTGAAGTTCAAAATTATGAAGTGAATACACCAAATAACTTATTAAGATTTGAGGCAAGGTATAATAAAAGAGTTAATGAAACATTTTGTAAATACACTGAGAACACTAAATTACTTGCTAATGATTTATATAGTAAAGGTTTTAATAATATCCTATTAAACAAGTTTATGAATACACACAATAAAATTAACAAAATAGAATTGAGTAATAATATTGATTTAGACTTTAATAATCCTCAATATACTACAAAATCTTTTATTGAAAATCATTATAATGCTATACTGATAAAGAATAATGAAATAAATAAAGTATTTGTTACTATAAAGAATTTACAAAAACAAAATAAAATGAGTTCATTGGAGGCAAGTAGATTGAGAAAATATTATAAAACTATGCAAAATAAAAATATTCTAAAATCTGATATAAGTATTTGTAAAGAGATTGAGTATAAGATAATTTTGAAAATAAATGAGTTCAAAAAAGAAAATGACATTAGTCAAAAATAGATTTTTTTAGAACACTTTTGTTTCAATTTGTTATGATTTTGTTACTCAAAGACTTGAAACATTGATAAACACTACAAGGAATATTAATACCTGTAATAAATTGATTGAATTACATAGTTTATAATTATAATACTTATTCTCAATAGTAACTACTTATTAGTATTATTGTTTCGAATTTGATTATAATCTAAAGGGATTTTTATAAAAAATGATGTACCAACACCTTCTTCAGAAGTAAAATATAACTCTCCTGACAATTTTTCTACTAATTCTTTTGATGCAATAAGTCCGAATCCATTGCCTTTTTCTTTGTTGGTTCCTATTGTAGTTGTTTTGACATCCCAATTAAAAATATTACCTTTAACTAAATTGGACATCCCAACACCATAATCTTTAATTTCAAAGATTACAAATTCGATTTCATTATCAACTTCATTGTCAGTTTTATTTATATTTTTTTCAAACTTATAATTAATGTCAATACCATTATTATTTGAGAATTTGATTGCATTACTAATTAAATTTCTAAACAAAAAGTCAATAATATTTTGATCTGAATTGATAGTAAAATCTTTATCAATATTATTTTCAATATTAATGTTTTTAGACTTTAATTGTGTGGCGAATATATTTATTTTATCATCTACTATGTAATATGGATAGATTTTACTTATGCTCAGATTTTCTTGTTCTAATTGTGAAAGAGACCAAGATAGAAGATTTTCCATAAGTTTAATTGTTGATTCTACACCTTTTTGCATATCATTAAGTATCATATCATTTTCACTTTTATCAATCATATCATTTTCAAGTAGATAAAGATAATTGTTTAGATTAGATAGCGGAGTACGTAAATCGTGAGACAATATAGAAATCAATTTTTTATTTAATTTATTTGCTTTTGTTAGTTCGGCTGCCTGTTGTTGAATTAATAAGTAATTATTAGCAAGGATTTTGCTATTAATTCTAAGTTCCAAATTTTTAATTACTTGTTTGGCTAAGGTTTCTAATGCAAATAATTGATTATCTGTTAAAGTATTTGGCTTTGTATCTATGACACATAAAGTACCAAGTGCAAAATTATCACTTGTAATCAAAGGGAAACCAGCATAAAATCTAATATCAGGTGAGTCTGTTACTAATGGATTATCGAAGAATCTTTCGTCTTTCGTTGCATCATTTACCACCAATACTTTTTTGTCATCTATAGCGTGAGCGCAGAATGCCCATTCTCTTGGAGTTTCACGAGCAGCTAATCCTACTTTTGCCTTGAACCATTGTCTCTTGTCATCAATCAAAGAAATTAACGAAATAGGTGTACCGCAGATAAATGAAGCTAATTTAACAATATCATCATAATCTTCTTCCTCTGGTGTATCCAAAATATTAAATTCGATTAATTTATTTAATCGTTCTCTTTCTGATTCTTTGAATGGTATTGATATCATAAATATAATTTACTAAATGATTTAAATTTTTATAATTCTTAATCTAAATAGACGAACAATTTTAATTATATTATTGATAATAACGAAATATGTATTTTATAAATTTATTTGCTATTATTCAAATATATTCTTTCTTTTGTTTTTATTCCCAATACAAAATCAGAAGTTTGCATTTTTTTCTTGCCTTCCAACTGTAACTCCAATATTTCCAACAATCCATCTTGACACTTTACATAAAGTTTTTTGTGATTAATTACAATTTCTCCATTTGAGAGTTCCTCATTATTGGCGAAATCTTGCGATTGTTCAACGTTTTTGGCTCTGAATATTTTTAGCAGTTTACCATCTAAGTATGTTCTTGCACCTGGGAAATACGAAAGCCCATTGATAAAACACCTTGTTTTATCTTTTGTATTGTTCCAATCAATAAAACTGTCGTTCGCAAAAACTTTTGGTGCTTTTGTAGCCAATTCATCATTTTGATTTATAGCTGTATAATTTCCATTTAATAATAATTGAATTGTTACTATTGCCAAATCAGATGCTTTAACTTTTAGGTCATCGTATAATTCTGAAGCAATAGTGGTTTCTGTAATTTGAGTTTTGCATTGAAGCAAAATATTACCAGTATCAACTTTATTATTTAGAATAAATGAGGTAAGTCCAGTAATGCTTTCACCATCAACAATAGCTCTATTGATTGGTGCTGCACCTCTGAATTTAGGCAACAAACTACCGTGAATATTAAATGTAGCAATTTGTGCTAATTCAAATATCTCTTTTGGTAATATTTTAAATGCTACTACACAAATTATATCTGGATTTAGATTTTTTATTTGTTGAATAAATGTTTCATCTTTCAAATTTTCGGGCTGCAAAATTTCAATTTGTCTTTGTTCTGCTTCTATTTTTACTTCCGAAGGTGTTAATTTCAGTCCACGCCCTTGGGGTTTGTCTGGAATAGTTACAACTAAATCTACTCCAAAAATATCATCAATAGATTGAAATATAGGTACAGCAAAATCTGGAGTACCCATAAAAACAATTTTTAGTTTGGTGTTTATGCCGTCTTGTTTATTTGCTTTATAGATTTCTTTAAGTTTGAGTTTACTTGCCTCAGAAATTATTTCTTCATTCATTTCAAAAATTGTTTTGTTCACCTTTTATCCATTTTATAATATCTAATAATAATTGTAATCAAATAAAGAAATAAAGCACATTACAGAAAATTACAACTTAACTCCTGTACTGCCAAAACCACCCTCACCTCTTGCTGTTTCGTCCAAATTATCTGTTAATTCCCAATTTATCTTTTCGTATTTATTGAATACCAATTGAGCAATTCTATCACCAAATTTAACGATAAAATCTTCATCGCCCAAATTAGCTAATATTATCTTGACCTCGCCTCTATAATCAGAGTCTATTGTTCCAGGGGAATTAAGACAAAACACCATATTTTTGGCAGCTAATCCACTTCTCGACCTTACTTGACATTCGTAGCCATTCGGAATTGCAATAGCAATGCCAGTAGGGATTAATTTCAACTTACCACTTGGAATTAATATATCTTCTAAACTTGCCGAACAAATATCCAAACCAGCAGAACCTTCTGTTTGATATTTGGGCATATTACTTATTAATTGATTTTGGAACCCTTCTTCTAAACTGTTTTCTAAGATTTTTATTTTTACATTCATTATTATTCTTTTACTTGTTTTAGTATATTTTGAATTAGTACATATAATTAATTCAAAAATAATGGAATTTATACTAATAAATATTAAAAAATAGATAATTATTGAAATCTTTTACTTTAAAAATAAATTTATCTTTTTTTTTATTGATTTTATTTGTAATTTTGTATTCAATTATTTCAAGCAAATAATTAAATATAAAAAGAATTAGATTATTCTATTGCTGATTTATCTAAGTCTTAATCGGAGGGATGGCCGAGTGGCTGAAGGCAACGGTTTGCTAAACCGTCGTAGGGACAAAATCTCTACCGCGAGTTCGAATCTCGCTTCCTCCACACTAAAAAAAGGTTACTTTGTTAAGTAACCTTTTTTTGTTTCAAGTCAATGTTGCAATAATAATTCAAACCTCATTCTGTTGTAATTACATTAGTTACTTTAACAAAAGTTGCATTATATTTTTGCAAGTTTGGCAAACTTCAACATCAATGTTTTTTTGCCAAAATCATCAAATCTAACATAAACTTTCTTTTGTTCGCCAACTCCAATAAATCCAGTAATAGTACCATTCCCAAAACTATTGTGTTTTACTCTTTGTCCATTTTTAAAATCTGGCACATCTGCTACAACTTGAGAATAATTATCGTCATTATCTCTAACTTGAGAATAGTTATAAGATTTGTTTGTCTGATTATAATTACTGAAAGGTGATTTGTTGCCACCAAACTGATTTCCGAATTGATTTCCGAACGTAGTTCTTGGCTGTGAAAGATTTTTAAAATCAGGCCAAATTACCAAAGTATTATCAATCTCTTTCAAAAATTGAGAAGGAGCATTATATTGGTAATCACCAAATCTTAGTCTCTTTTTAGAATAAGTTAGATTTAGTGCGTACATTGCTCTTGTTAGTCCTACATAAAAAAGTCGTCTTTCTTCTTCGACATTATCTTTATCTTCATCTTTTCTTTGAGACGGGAATAATCCTTGCTCCATACCAGTAATAATAACGTAAGGGAATTCCAAGCCCTTAGAACTATGTAACGTCATGACATTAATGAAATCATTATTGATGTCTTTTTCGTCCATATCAGTAACTAATGATATTTGTTGCAAATAATCATTCAGTGTCAAATCTTCATTTTCACTCAAAAATATTTGAATATCCGAAATAAATTGCTCAATATTATTTAGTCTGTCATTGGAATCATCTGTGTCAATTTCATTATACATTTCGATTAGACCAGTATTCTCAATATATTCGGAGATTAATTGATAATTATTAAACACTTCTTCGTGCTTATAATTTTCGACTAATTTTGTGAAATTTTGAGTAGCCACAACTGCTCTTGATTGCAATTTGCCATTAAATTGAGACTCCAAAAATGCTTGATACAAAGATATATCTTTTGATATTGAATAGTCAATTATGTGGTCAATTGATGTTTTTCCAATCCCTCTTGGTGGCTCATTTACAACTCTCAATAATGATTCGTTGTCGTTCGGATTGACCAATAATCGCAAATATGCAATCAAATCTTTTATCTCTTTCCTTTTGAAAAAAGACACACCACCGAAAACAACATAATTAAAATTCGCCTTTCTCAAAGCATTTTCAATAAAAAGAGACTGTGCATTCGTTCTGTATAATATAGCAATGTCGCCTAATTTAGCACCATTTTTTACATATTGACTAATAATATTCACAATCTTTATTGCTTCATCTTTTTCATCGTCAGCATTTACAATATTGATTTTTGCACCAGTATTATTGTTAGTCCATAATTTTTTGTCAATTCTTTTTGGGTTGTATTTGATAATACTATCGGCAGCATCTAATATAATTTGGGTGGATCTGTAATTTTGTTCTAATCTAACTGTTTTACAATAAGGATAATCTTTTTGGAAATTTAAGATATTTTGAATATCGGCGCCTCGCCACCCATAAATACTTTGTGAGTCATCACCAACAACACAGATATTTTGGTGGGCATTAGCCAACATAGAAATAGCCATATACTGTGCTTTGTTAGTATCTTGGTACTCGTCAACTAAAATATATTTGAACTTCTCTTGGTATTTCCTTAGAATTTCTTTGTTTGATAATAATTTGATAAAATTAATCAAAATATCATCAAAATCCATTGCATTACTTTTTTGAAGATATTTATTATATTCATTATAAATAAACCCAACTTGCCTTTGGTCCCCATTAAATGCACTATTTGTAAATTCATCTGGAGAAATTAATTTGTTTTTGGCAGATGAAATCTGTGAACGAACACTTTGTGGATTATGACTTTGTTGTGCAATTCCAAAATTACCCATAACAGATTTGATAGCAGAGAGTGAATCATCGGTATCATAAATCGAAAAATTGGAAGTAAAACCAATGTTTTCAGCTTCTATTCTAAGGATTTTGGCAAAAATGGAGTGAAAAGTACCAGCCCAAATTTTGTGGGATTTATCTTCATCAACTAATTTACTAATTCGATTAACTAATTCTTTTGCTGCTTTATTTGTGAAAGTAAGTGCAAGAATACTCCAAGGTTTAATTCCTTGCAATATTTTATACGCGATACGATGAGTTAGCACGCCTGTTTTGCCACTGCCAGCTCCAGCAACAATTAAAAGTGGTCCATTTACTGATATTACAGCTTCTTTTTGCTTTTCATTTAGAGACTTAGTCAGAGTTTCAATTTTTTGATTCTTTTCAGTTTCAGTAAGATTATAGTTTTTTGATAATTCTAATTGGCTTGGGTCAGTAATTCTATGTAATTTAAAAGTCATTTTGTAAGAATTGATTATCAATTAAGAAAATTTATAAGATTTTTAAGTCTAATTATTTGAAATTAATCACATTATTTGCAAGTTCTATTATTTTATTTACCTGTGAATTAAATGTAAGTTTTGAAGTGTCTAATTCTATAGCGTCATTAGCTTTGATAAGAGGACTCTCCTCTCTATTAGTATCATTAAAATCCCTAATAGAAATTAATTCTTTTAGCTCATCTTTATCAACTTCATTTCCGCTTGCAGTTAATTCTTTATATCTTCTATCTGTTCTCGAATCAATATCAGCAATCAAGAATATTTTAAGTTCGGCTTTTGGGAATACTACTGTCCCAATGTCTCTTCCATCCATTACCACAGCACCATTTCTACCCATTTGTCGCTGTTGTTCTATTAATTTAACTCTAACAATATTATAAGCACTAATTGGACTTGAGAATTTAGTAACTTTTACATTCCTAATCTCTTCGGTAACATCTTCTCTATTTAGTAATACTTTCGAACTATTATTATTAGGAATTAAATTAACGGTATAATTATCCATTATCTCGGTTAATAATTGATTATTATATTCTCTGTTATTAATATATTCATCACAATCAAGACTTAACTTTTCTAATTCTCTCATCCAAGCCAAAGCTATTGCTCTATACATGGCACCAGTATCAATATAAGTATAAGACAATCTTTTGGCTATTTCTTTGGCTGAAGAAGTTTTGCCAGACCCAGCGGGTCCATCTATAGCAATAATAATTTGTTTCATTTAACTTTATTTTAGTTTGAGTATTTTTCATAAATTTGATATGAAATTAGAATCAATAATCACCGCAATTCAAGATATTAGTTCAATAGATTTATTAAAGAGATTAAAATGGTAAATCGCTATCAAAACCACTCGAATCAGATTCGTCATTGTTAGAAGTTTGAGAATAAGATTCATTTTTAGAATAATTAGACCCTCCATTATTTCCACTTTCACTATTTCCGCCACCACCCATCATAATCAAAGAGCTTGCTAATACTTCGGTGATGTATTTTTTGTTACCTTCTCTATCATCATAAGAGCGAGTTTTCAATTTACCTTCAATATAGACTTTATTTCCTTTTTTAAGGTATTTATTGGCAGTATCAGCCAATCCTTCCCAAAGTGTAACTCTATGCCAATCAGTATTATCTTTCCATTCGCCAGAATTTTTATCTTTGTAAGATTCTGTAGTTGCGATATTTAGATTACATACACTCGAACCTTGTGGTGTTACTTTAAATTCTGGGTCTTGCCCCAAATTTCCTAATAATGTAACTCTATTTAATGATTTTGCCATAATATTTTTGTTTAGCTTTTAAATTGAATAAATATTTGTTTGTTTTTAGTTTTTATAGTTTAATATATAATTTAATATATAGAAATATCTACTTTTTTGATTTCAGTTAGCCTAATATTAATATATTTTTCAGCAACCGACTTAAAGTCTGTAGAAAAGTCAGTAGCATATAAATCAAAATTAGTTAAATTTTCGTTAAAATCAATATTGTCTTCATCATTATCTTCATCTTTATTTGAATTGATATTTGATTCATTGCTTAAATTTTCTTCATTTAAGATTTTTTTTGTTTCAATTGCAGAGTAATATCCAGTATCAATTAAATTTATATTTGGTAATACGTTATTTATTTGACTTTTGAGAAAAGGATAGTGAGTACAACCCAAAATTAATGTATCAACACCACTGATATTAAATTCATCTAAATATTCGTGAGCTATAATTTCAGTAACTTTATGGTCTGCCATACCTTCTTCGACAAAAGGAACAAATAATGGACAAGCTTTGGTAAAAAGTTTTAGATGATCAAAAGTATCCATTTTTCTAAGTGCTTTGATATAAGATTCAGACTTAATGGTTCCTTTTGTACCTATAATGCCAATTTTACCATTGACAGATTTTGCAAATGCAGCTTTTGTAGCTGGATTTATCATCTCGATAACAGGGATATTTTTTGCTAATTTTACAATTGACTCTAAGGCAAACGACGAAGCAGTATTGCAAGCAACGACTATAAGCTTTACATCTTGTTCTAATAAAAAACTAACACATTGTTTGGAATACTCTATAATTGCGTCTTTGGATTTATTTCCATAAGGGACTCTTGCTGTATCCCCCAAATAAATAAATTTCTCATTTGGTAGGATATTGTGTAAGTTCATTAATACACTCAATCCACCCATCCCTGAGTCAAATACTCCAATTGGCGAGTTTCTTTTAGAATTTGTATTGGTCATTTAGAATAAATTTAAATTAAGTATAAGTATAAATAATCTTTTTTTTAATTTTTCTATTTAATATTTATCAAAAAATAAAGATATTTATTAACTTTGATAGATAATAAACGTATAAAGAAGATTGTATTTTAATTTAATAAAACTTTTAAATTAATTAAAGTCTGAAAGAATATTAATCAAGAATTAAGAACCTTAAACTTAGTTTAAACCTCAAAATAAACTTAAGTTAATTAACAATAGTTTTTATAAACTTAATTTAGTATCATAAAAATATACAAAAATAAATTTTTAATTAAATAAAGGATTATAGATGTTACAAAACAGTAAATTTATCAAATTCAAATATATAAATAAAATGGTAAATAGAGTTTTATTATATTTGATATTGTGTTTTGCAATTCTGAACAATTATACCTATTCACAATCCTACCAAAATATAAGTTTGGATGAATTGGTCAAGATAGCCTTAGAAAATAATCTAAGCATAAAATCTAAAAGTTTAGACAAAAAATATTACGAAGCCCAAGTAGATGAAGTTATTGCAAGTGGATTACCACAAATTAACTTATCAACTAATATTGATAATAATTTAATTATCCCAACAACTCTAATTCCGGCAGAAATAGCAGGAGGTCCTGTGGGACAGTTTGTGCCCGTACAGTTTGGTACTCAATTCAATATGTCTGCAACCGCTTCGGTGGATCAATTGCTTTATAGTCATTCTTTCTGGGTAGGACTTAGAGCCTCGAAAGCTGCCACAGAATTAGCAGATATAACCACTAATATCTCCAAAGAACAAATCATATATACTACCTCTATACTATATTATAATATAAATATTACTCAAAAGGCAGCAGATAACATTTCGGCAAATATAAAAAAACTGAAAGAAACTGTTGAAATAATGCAAGTGCAAGAAGCAAATGGATTAATTAATAAAATTGATGTAAAAAGAGTAAAAGTTTCTATTACAAATCTTGAAAGTGAATTAAATAATCTTAAAACTGCTGTAGATAATCTAAATAATAATTTGAAAGTGCTACTTAATTTGCCAACTGACACAGAATTAACTTTAAATAATAATATTAATGAAGAACAAATATTAGAAATGGTACAAAATGATATCAATCCATATTCAAGTAGAAATGATTTGTTATTATTGAACAAACAAACTGAATTGTATGAATTACAGAAAGATAATATCTCTGCTGGCTATTATCCTGTCGTTAATGCTTATGGTAGATATTCTTACCAAGCATTCAGACAATCTTTTGATTTCTTTGATACAAGTAAAGACTGGTTCAGAAGTGCAGTAATTGGAGTGAGTATCAAAATTCCAATTTTTGATGGATTGACTAAAATGAGAAAATCAGAACAAACTGAAATTAAAATTGCTCAAACTAATTACGAATTCCAACTATTAAAAGATAATGTAAATGCAGAAATTAAAAATGCAAAAACAAAATTAAAATCCAGTCTTGAGCAATTTAATGCACAAAAAGAAAATGTTATGATTGCCGAAGAAGTTTTTGCTCAGACTGAATTAAAGTACAAAGAAGGAGTAACTCCTTTGACTGAATTATTAAATTCTGAAACAAGTCTAAAAGAATCTCAAAACAACTATTTGCGTGCTTTATTACAAATAAATATTTCAAAATTAGAACTCAAAAAAGCTCAAGGTGTTTTATTAGTTATTAATTAAGATATGTATAATTATAACTAAAAAACATTAAAAATATCTGAATTAATAAATAGAAAATAAATAAAATATAAAAATTTAAAAGGTCTAAATGAAGAAAATCATTATAATCACGGTTACATTACTAATTGCTTTGTTGATTGGTTATAAATTATATAATAATAAAAAATACTTGGATGAAAAGGCAACTCCTCAAAAGTTAATCATCAATACTTCTGTTGAGACAATCAAAGCCCAAAAGCAAGATTTCAAAGATAAATTTAATTATACTGGGACATTTAATGCTTCGAAAGAAGTGAATGTATTATCAGAAACTAACGGGAAAGTAGTTAAACTAAATGTTAGAGAGGGCGATTTTGTTTCCGCTGGGAGCGTTTTGGCTCAAGTAGATAAAGAAATACTGAATGCACAATTATACATCGCTGAAGCGCAATTAGAGAAATTACAAAAAGATTTGCAAAGGATGGAAAATCTTGCAAAAGCAAATGCTGCTACAGATATACAATTACAAGATGTAAAACTTGGGGTCAAATCATCTGAGGCAAACTTTCGAATACTAAAAAAACAATTATCTAACACTTCAATCATTGCTCCTATTTCTGGAGTAATTACAAAAAAGATGATTGAAGACGGAAGTGTTCTTAGTCATGGTGTAACTACATTTGTAATTACTGATGTTGCAAATGTGAAATTATTAGTTATGGTTTCAGAAAAAGAGATTGTTAAAATAGTAAAAAATATGAAAGTAAATGTGAGCTTAGATGCTTATTCAAATATTGAATTTGCTGGAAATGTCAGTCTTGTGCCAGTGAAATCGAATCAAAGTCAGTTGTTTCCAGTAGAAATTACTGTAAATAATTCCAAAAAAGAAATGATAAGAGCCGGAATGTTTGGTAGAGTTAATTTCACAGAAGAAAGTTCGAGAAATTCTATTGCAATTCCAAGATTGGCGCTAATTGGTAGTATCAAAAATCCACAAGTATTTGTAATCAAAGACAACATTGCTTACCTAAAATCAATTGTTGTAAATGAATCTGAAAGTGAAACATTAGAGGTAATAAGCGGGCTGAACGAAAATGACGAAGTAGTAATAAATGGACAAATCAACTTAACAAATAAAGTTGCGGTAACTGTTGTAAATAATAATAACTAATTAATAAATAATAAAAGATTAATATTAAATAGTTAAGATTATAAAAATCAAAATAGGAATAAAAATGTCAATAACCGAAATATCAATAAAAAGACCCTCGCTAATTGTGGTAATATTTACAATTCTAACTGTACTTGGAATAATTAGTTATTCTAAATTAAATTATGAATTATTGCCGAAATTTTCTTCTCCATTCTTGACTATAAGCACAGTTTACCCTGGTGCTTCACCGCAAGAAGTCGAAAATTCAGTTTCAAAAAAAGTAGAAGATGCCATTTCGTCCTTAGAAAATATCAAAACTATTAGAACTACTTCACAAGAAAATGTTTCTATAGTTATGGTCGAACTTACTGCCTCTGCAAATGTAGAAGATGGGCTTCGTGATGCGCAAAGAAAGGTAAATGAAATAATAAATACTTTACCCACTTCGATAAAAACACCAACAATTTCTAAGTTTGCTATTGATGAGTTGCCTGTGATTAGGCTGGCTGCTAAGTCAAATTTAAAGCCAACTGAATTTTATGATTTGGTAAAAGATAAAGTTAACCCAATATTAGCGTCTGTCGAAGGGGTTGCTCAGGTGGACTTAAATGGTGGCGAACAAAGAGAAATCAAAGTATTTATTAACCCTGATAAGCTAATTTACTATAATTTGTCAATCAATCAAATAAACCAAATAATTGGAATGTCAAATCTTGATTATCCAACTGGTAAAGTAAAAAATAATCAAAATCAAATTTTAGTTCGTTTGGCTGGAAAATTTAGTAGTATTCAGTCACTTAATGAATTAGTTGTAAAAAGCGGTCCTGATGGAAGTGTAATCAAATTAAAAGACATTGCAGAGGTTTATGATTCAAAGAAAGACTATTCTACGATTAATAGAATCAATAACCAAACTTCAATCGGTTTGATGATCAGAAAACAATCTGATGCAAATGCGGTTGCTGTAACACAAAATATAATTGGGAAATTAGCTGGATTAGAGGCGTTATATTTAGAAGAAGGGCTGAAATTTGAAGTTGCACAAAACTCGTCTGACTATACTTTGGCAGCAGCTGATGCAGTTATTCACGATTTGTATATTGCTATATTTTTGGTTGCATTTGTGATGTTGATGTTTTTGCATTCTTTAAGAAATTCAATTATCGTAATGATTGCAATTCCTGCATCTATGGTCTCCACCTTTATTGTAATGTATCTGATGGATTTCTCACTAAATCTAATGACACTACTTGCATTATCGCTTGTGGTAGGTATTTTGGTTGATGACTCAATTGTAGTATTAGAAAATATTTACAGACACATGGGAATGGGCAAAGACAATCGAACTGCTGCTCTTGATGGTAGAAATGAAATTGGATTTACAGCTTTGGGTATTACAATGGTTGACGTTGTTGTATTTTTTCCATTAATATTATTAGATGGTTTGATAGCTAATATTTTGAGACAATTTTCGATAGTTGTAATTGTTTCAACTCTTATGAGTTTATTTGTTTCATTCACAATTACTCCATTACTTGCATCTCGCTTTTCCAAAATTCAAAAATTAAATGAAAATTCTATTTTTGGGCGAATTGGAATTTATTTCGAAAAAGGTATGACTTCACTTAACAACCTTTATGGTCGTACTATCCAATGGGCATTGAAACGCAAATTTGCTGTTTTGTCTATCACATTAATAATATTTGTTTCTTCGTTGGCATTGGTTGTCGGTGGCTTTATTGGAAGTGAATTTGTTGCCAAGGGTGATCAAGGGAAATTCATTATTCAATTAGAAATGGATAAAAGTGTGAGTTTGGAACAAAACAACCAAATGTCTAGAAAAGTAGAAGAAATTCTATTATCTTTGCCAGAAGTTGTAAAAGTAATAGCAAATGTGGGTGGAAGTTCTAATGTGATGGCTGGACAATCAGCACAATATAAAACTGAGCTAAATGTTGAATTAGTGCCAAAAGAACAAAGAATAAAATCTACTGCTGAAATGATTATTGAAGCAAGGAAATTAGTTGAGACTGTTCCTGGTGTCAATCCAACTGTAACTAATATTGCAATATTTGGTGGTGCAGATGAGGCACCTATTCAATTAGTTGTAAAAGGTGCAAACTTAGAAACAGTATTAAAAGAAGCAAAAAAAATAAAAGAAGTAATCAAAACTATACCAGGCACTCAATATGTAAAATTATCTGTAGAAGATGGTAATCCTGAAATCAAAATTACAACAGACAAAGAAAAAATGGCACAATTGGGGCTAAACTTAGCTCAAGTTGGTTCTGCTTTACAAACTGCTTTTACTGGGAACGATGACTCTAAATATAGAGACAAAGAAAATGAATATGATATAAGAATTCAATTTGATAATTTTGACAAAAGTAGTATAAGTGACGTTTCCAAAATAGAATTTATTAATAATTATGGTCAAATTATCAAATTAAGTCAATTCGCTACTATCGAGCAAACAACTGGTCCATCACAATTAGAAAGACGTAATAGGATACCATCTGTGATGATTAGAGCTCACCTTGATGCGAGACCTTCTGGCACTGTCGGTAATGAAATCACAGAAAAAATGAAAAATGTAAAATTACCAACAGGCGTAACTTGGGAGTTTGACGGCGATTTGGCAAATCAAGCAGACGCTTTTGGAAGTTTATTGATTGCAATTGGAACATCAATATTGTTTGTTTATTTGATTATGGTTGCATTGTATGACTCTTATATTTATCCATTTGTAGTAATGTTCTCAATTCCTGTGGCAATTGTAGGTGCATTGTTGGCTTTGGCACTTACTTTGAGTACGCTTAGTATATTTACAATGTTGGGTATAATAATGCTCATTGGGCTTGTTGCCAAAAACGCTATATTACTCGTCGATTTTACTAATCAACTAAAAGCATCTCATAATATGGGAACAGTTGAGGCATTGATTGAGGCAGGTAAAGAAAGATTGAGACCTATTTTGATGACAACTATTGCTATGGTCTTCGGATTTTTGCCTATTGCAATGTCCACAGCAGCAGGTTCAGAATGGAAGAGTGGTTTGGCTTGGGCGTTAGTTGGTGGGCTTACATCTTCGATGTTTTTGACTTTGCTTGTTGTCCCTGTAGTATATAATATAGTTGATGATATCAAGGAATATACATTGAAGTTATTAAAAAGAAATAAAACTGACATAACAATCAAAGAAGACTCATTAGAAACTACTTAATTATTTAGTAAAGCGTTATTAATTTTTAATATTCTTTTTAAGGACAGGTATTTTTGCCTGTCCTTTTTTTTGTTTTTTGTCTTTACTATTATCAACCGTAGGGTTAACCCTACGGTTGATTGTAAATTATTTTCGCATTTTTTGTAACAAAAAGCAATTGGGTTTGTTAATACTATTTGAGTAGAACAGATTGTGATTAATATTAATTGAGAATTGAAATTAATAGATATACAATATACGGAGGATGTTAATTGACGTTCTCCATATATTACCTTTGATTTTATACATTAATTCCATAATAGAGGCACATACAAAATATGAAAAAATATATTAAAATAGCATTATATTCGTTTTTTTTTCTTGCATCAATTTCAATATCTTTTAGTGGCAATTTTGAAATTACACCAATAATTTTTAATTTCAAAGGAGCAACAGTAGAAAAAAACATTACTGTTGCCTTTGCTGACCATGGTTCTGCATTGATAAGTACGGATAATGAAGTTAGTTGGCAACAAAAACGAATATTCAAAAGTGGAGAAATTATTAATGTGTTTATTGAAAATAACAATATTACTGCATTTAATGATAAGGGCGAAATTGCTATTTCTAATAATTCAGGAACAAGCTGGATTGTAAATTCAAAACTTGAGGATTCTATACTTGCAGTAGTAAAATATACAGATGGTTATTTTATCAGAATGCGAAATAAATTAATGACAATTTCTAATCAATTTGAGAAATTAAATGAAATACAAATTGAATCAAAAGCATTAACCCGAAAAGGCTTTTATTATTATCCTACATACAATAAATCAATACTTTTTTCAGATAATAAATTCGTTGCAGAATTTGACTCTTGTGTTTTTATTCGATTCGATAATTATTTAACACCTATAGACACTTTAAAACTATTAGAAAAAGTAAATTTTGGAAAATCTTTATCAGGTTATAGAATTTTTGCAGAATCAAATGAGATTTACTTAAAATATAGTTATTCAATAGGTGGCGGTATTTATTCGGCAGTGTTTAAAACTAATGATTTTAAAAATATTGAAAAAGTAGCAGATAGCCTAAGTGCTGAAAATTTTTATTCAATACGAAAAGGTAAGTTGTACTCATTAGGAATTATTCCTGATAAAAAACTAATTGATACAACAAAATTAACTGACAGAGAGATAAGTTATCTATTCAAAGAATCAATAGTCGCAAATGACAAATTATACATATTGGGTGACTACAAAATATTTACAATATTAAATTTAAAAGATAGCACAATAAAAGCTATATCAGACTTTTCACGAGCTTCTTTCAGAATTCCTGACCAGATTAATGATTCGACTTATATTTTTTATTCAATACCAGAGCCAAGTATATACAAATCAGAAAATAATGGAGTTACTATATTACCAACAATTGATAAATATGCTTCAAATCTTTCTAAATTTCATTCTTTTAATATGTCTAATAATTATTATGATAAAGTCTCTGATAATTTATATTTTTTTGGAGTAGGTTATTGGACTGATGATGCATTAATGTTAACTTCTAAAGATAGAGGCAAAACTTTTGATTCTACTATTTTAAATGGAGTAAATTTTAAAGAAAAAGGTCGAATGCAAGTTTATTATAGAAATGCATTCTCAAACTATAATAACAATATTCAAAAAAGGGGAGATGAATTTATAATACCTGTTGGGTATTGGTCTTCAACTTTTTCTACTTCAAGAACAATATTTTCATCTATAGTTACTATAAATACAAGTGGTGAATTAGTAAAGCGAATTATGGATTCAAATATTGTGTTTAATCACGTATATTCAAAAGATATAAATTCGTATCTTGTCCACAGTTGTAGTACTATAGATAGCTTAAGTCAAATCATATATTCAATTAATGGCGGTCAAAGTTGGGATATTATTCATAAATACCCTATAAATGAAATTGTAAGCAGGGTGTATAATATTGAAGTAAAAGGAAAGAAATATTTAGCTCTTACTCATAATGATTATGCCAAATACCCAGAGTCAAATATTGCATTTCTTGATATTGTAGATATTGAAACTAACGAATATTTTAGATTAATGAAATGGGATTCAGATACAATACCAGAATATGGGTTTTATGGCATTGCGGTTACAAGTGATGGTGGGAATGCTTACATTTCATTTCAGGATACATTATTTGTAACCGATGATTTATTTAATAAAAAAAATTGGAATTATCATCTATTGCCAGAAAATGGAAGAGTTACAAATCCATTAAAGAAATTTGGCAATAAGTTTTATTGTAGATACAAAGATAATGAAACTCCGTGGTCCAATAACACATTTTGGATTGAGCCATTAGATAAGTTAATTTCAAGTGTAGAAAATATCGAAGATATAAACTATCTTTATACTATGCCACCTTTTCCTAATCCGTCGACTAATACAATAACAACTAAAATATATTGGGATAGTTCAATTGACATTAATTTAGAGAATATAGGAATTTATGATATTATGGGTAATAAAATCCATTCAAATGATAATATCCGTTTGGAGAAGTTAAATAATTACAGTGGTAATCTAATTTGGGACACCTCCAACCAACCCAAAGGAACATATTTACTCAAATTCCAACACGGTAACAACTCCAAAACCGCCAAGATTATGGTAGAGTAACGTAAATATAAGAACAAGGGGTTGCAACCCTTGTTCTTATATTTGAACAATGATTAATTTGATAATGGAGAGAAGAAATCAATCAGATTGTAACGATGGCTTTAAAAAGCCGTCTAAAAATATTAAGATTAGAAATCAGATAGTATTTTAAAGCAAGATGTAATTGAATTGCGTCTCTAAAATTAAAAAAACACAGAAGTATAATGAGGAAGACGACTCGCCTGTAGTCGCCACAATTTAGAAAAATAATAGTAAATAAACGCAATTATTTGGGAGATGTAGTTTTGTTGATTAATTTACATAATTAGAATATACTTAACTATAACATATATTTACAAAAATTATTTACTAAGAGTAAAATGGATAAAGATTTAAAAGATTCTTTATATCTTATCAATAATGGTTTTGCATTTTTTGTTACTACTTTATTATTTGCATTTGCAGGACAGAAGTTAGATGAGTTGTGGGGTACTAAATACTTTTTTTTAATTCTGGGATTTCTGGGCTTGGGTCTAAGTCTTTATTTGTTCTTTGTTTTAATACCAAAAAGGAAAGATGACAAAAATAAAGAAGAGAGGAAGAAAGAAGAGGAAAAGATAGAGTCAGAAAAAAAGACAGAGATAAATTAAAAAATGGAATGGGTATTTTAACAATAATTGTATTCTTTGTTTAATATGATTAGTTTATATCATTATTAATATGATTAGTATTTTGTAATTTGTTGTTTTTTAGAATAGAATTTGTAAAAAATTATGTTAGAATTAGCTGTAAGTTTTTGTTTGAGTTTGTTTAATTTTTTGATTTCTTTTGTTTTTATCATAATTACAAAAAATAAAGGTAAAGAATTTTTTTTTAAATTATATTTTTTGTTGAGCGGGGTCAAATTAGCCGTTTTGTTAGTTATGTCAGTATTCATAACAAATTTTTTAGGGATTTCTAATCCTAAATTTTTTGGTTTATTTTTACTTTTTTACTTTATTTTTCAATTTTTAGAAATTTTATTTCTTATTAAAACAAATAATTCTTAATTTTGTAATCTATATAATAATAAATTTAAAAAAAGTTTAATTATTATACATTTTAGATACATATTAGTTGGTTAATTAAATTGAGTTAAAAAATATTAATTTAATCTAATGTAACTAAAAATTACAAAATTATGCAATCAAAAGTTAATTTCTTAAATATAAATACTGCAGAAATTAGTTTAAATACTAATGAAATTAATAAAAATATTAATATTGCTAATAATCATACCGAAAATCATTCTACAAGTGAAAAAAAGCATAAATCAGTGAGTAATCATAATGATACTCTTAACGCTCATTCTGAAAACGCTGAACACACTGAACAAGTACCAAATGAACAACAAGAATTATTAGGCGGCTTGACAGATCACCATGGTTTTGTTTGGAGTAATTTTCACATTTCTGACTTGCCACACTTGATTTACGATAGCGGATTTCACTTTTATTTTAATACTACTCAAATGAATAACGGTGGTTTATTCAAAATGGTTGAGCATCACGGTCACAAAAATATCGAAAGAGCTGATGGCTCTTCCCCTCAAATAGATTTATCTATAACAAACTTTGTGTTTTTTCAGTTTATGGTTATGATTGTTTTGGTTGTTTTGTTTTTCAAAACTAAAGCATCTTATAAAAATAAAGATAAAGCTCCAAGTGGATTGCAAAATGCAATGGAATCAGTAATTTTATTCATTAGAGATGAAGTCGTAAGACCAAATTTACCATCAGTCAAAATAGCAGATAAATTAACACCATACTTTTTGGTTTTATTCTTTTTTATCGCTGGACTAAACTATATTGGTATGTTGCCTGGATCTCACACAGCTACATCTGCACTGGAAGTAACAGGTGCATTTGCAGTTACTGCATTTTTGGTAATTAATTATTATGCAATCAAATTCTCTGGTATCGGAAATTACGGACATCACTTATTAGGTGGTGCACCAATATGGATGGCATTTTTGATGATTCCTTTAGAAATTTTAGGCTTATTTATTAAGCCATTTGTATTGACACTCCGTCTTTTTGCGAATATGACAGCAGGACACTTAATTTTGACTGCATTAGTTGCGGTGATAATTGTAAGTAAAAATGCAGTTGCTGGCGTGGCGATAGTACCTTTTTCTGTTTTTATTATGCTTTTAGAGTTATTAGTTAGCTTCTTACAAGCATTTGTTTTTACAATGTTAACTTGTATCTTTACAGGTTTGGCAATCGGTGATCATCCTAAAGCGAAATGGATGGATGAAGGTCACTCTCTTTCTCACGCACATTAATTTTGATAATAACTTAAGTTTATGTTAAGTAATTTATTATTTAGAATGTTCTTTATATCGTTTTTAATTTGAAAATAAAAGAATTTCATTTCAAATTTATTTTAAAAATTTATACAATTAATTTGTAATTATTCAATAACTTAATTTTTCGGGAGTTCCATAATGGAAGGGTCTATAGGATTATTATCTGCTGGTTTAGGTGCTGGTATAGCTTTAATTGGTGCTGGTTTAGGAATTGGTAAATTAGCTGCTGCTGCTTTGGAAGCTGCTGGACGTCAGCCAGAAGCTGCTGGTAAATTGCAAACAATGATGATCATTGCTGCTGCCCTTATCGAAGGTGCTGTATTCTTTGCTTTATTTATTTGTTTCCAATTAGCTAGTAAATAATTAATAAAATTAATTAGAATAAAAGTCAATTATTTTTGGTGTTGTAGTAATATAAAAATAATATACTTATTACATAAGTTATTATAACACCATTATTTAAAACTTTTATCTTATTATTATTAATTAATATATTTATTGTTTGTATAGTTATACGAATAATTAAATATCAATTTTATTTATAAAATCTGATATTACAATTATATAACTATAGTTAAAAGTATATACTTTTAAAATTATTTAGATTGAATAAGGAAAAAAATGGACGCATTAAGTGTGAAACCCGGCCTGTTTATATGGCAAATTATCAACTTCATAGTATTGATGCTGATTTTGGGTAAATTTGCTATTCCTGCAATCATGAAATCTCTAAAAGAAAGAGAAGATGGTATTCAAAACAACATCGACGAAGCAAAAAAAATAAACGCCGAAGCTGTTGAAACTCTTAAAGTTAGTCAATTGAAAATTGATGACGCTTACAAAGATGTTGCCGCAATAGTTGCCAAAGGAAAAGAACAAGCTAATATTATTATTCAAAATGCAAACAATGAAGCCGAAGCAATCAAAAAACAAAAATTAGTTGATGCTTTGCGTGAAATTGAAAATAACAAAAACGCTGCAATTACTCAGTTAAGAAATGAAGTTGCTGGTTTGGTTATTGAAGCAACTGAAATGATTTTGGATACAAAATTAGATAAAGAGTTACATTCAAAATTAGTTAATGATTATATTCAAAAAATTAATCAAAATTAATATTACTTACAGTATTTAATTTTCTAAATATTAGTATGGTTTTAGATATTAATTAAAAACAAAAAAAAATGATAGAAAAAAGAGTTTCAATCCGTTATGCAAGAGCATTAATGACTGCTGCTAAGGATATGAATAAAATAGAAGAAGTATATCAAGACTTAATATTAATAAATTCAATTTTTGAGAGTTCAAAAGAATTTATTGCTGTATTTAGAAGTCCTGTGGTACCAAATTCAAAAAAAAGAAAACTCATAAAAGAAATTTTTGAAAATAGAATAACTGACCTTACTTTTTCTGTAATAGATTTAATTATCTCAAAAAACAGAGAAAATTTGATGTTCAGTATCTACAAAGAATTTGAAGGTTTATACTTTGAATTCAAAAATATGATACCTATTGATATTACGACTGCTGTCGAAATTGATGATAATACTAGAAATAATGTATTACAGAAATTAAATGAGATAACAGGTAAATCAATTGTTCCTAATTTTATTATTGATAGTAAAATTAAGGGTGGTATTAAAGTTAAAATTGATACTTGGGTTTACGATGCAAGTATTGAAAATAAATTACATCAGTTATATCAAAAATTAACTGTTGGTGTTTAATTAAATTTGTTGTAATTTATATAATAACAAAATAAATTAAACAATACTAAAATAGCCTATTAATATATTAAATTTAAATCAAAGGTTTTAAAATGGCTGAAGTTAGACCGGAAGAAATATCCGCCATATTAAGAAGACAATTATCTGGTTTTGAAAACGAAGCAGATATATATGAAGTTGGTACAGTATTACAAGTAGGTGATGGTGTTGCAAGAGTTTATGGCTTAACAAAAGTAATGTCTTCTGAACTTGTAGAGTTCCAAAATGGTGTTACTGGAATGGTATTAAACTTAGAAGAAGATAACGTTGGTGTAATGTTATTCGGCGATGATAGTTTGGTAAAAGAAGGTGATACTGTAAAAAGAACTAAAAAAGTAGCATCAGTACCAGTTGGATTAGAATTGTTAGGTAGAGTTGTAAATCCATTGGGTATTCCAATTGATGGCAAAGGAGATTTGAAAAATCCAACTTATTTGCCAATCGAAAGAAAAGCACCTGGTGTAATCGAAAGACAACCCGTTACTGAGCCTTTACAAACTGGTATCAAAGCAATTGATGCATTAATTCCAATCGGACGTGGTCAGAGAGAGTTAATCATCGGTGATAGACAAACTGGTAAAACCGCTGTAGCGATTGATACAATTATCAACCAAAAATACACACACACTGAAGAAGCTAAATCTTTGGGCATCAAACCGGTTTTCTGTATTTATGTAGCAATTGGTCAAAAAGGTTCTACTGTTGCATCTGTTGTTAATATTTTAGAGAAAAACGGTGCAATGGAATACACAACTATTGTTGCTGCCAATGCTTCTGATCCTGCTCCATTACAATTTATTGCTCCTTATTCTGGTGCTGCAATGGGTGAATATTTCAGAGACAGTGGTCAACACGCTTTAGCAATTTATGATGACTTAACAAAACAAGCTGCGGCTTATAGACAAGTATCTTTATTATTAAGAAGACCACCAGGACGTGAGGCTTACCCTGGAGATATCTTCTATTTACACTCTAGATTATTAGAAAGAGCGGCAAAATTATCTGACGAAAAAGGTGCAGGTTCTTTGACTGCTTTACCTGTTATCGAAACTCAAGCCGGTGACGTATCTGCTTATATCCCAACTAATGTAATTTCGATTACAGATGGACAGATATATTTGGAAACTTCATTATTTAATAGCGGTATCAGACCTGCTCTAAATATTGGTATTTCGGTATCTCGTGTGGGTGGTAATGCTCAAATCAAAGGTATGAAAAAAGTAGCTGGACCTCTAAAATTAGAATTAGCTATGTTTAGAGCATTAGAAGCTTTTGCTAAATTTGGTTCGGATTTGGATAAATCTACACAACAACAATTAACTCGTGGTGCTAGATTAACTGAAATTATGAAACAAAGACAATATTCACCTGTAACGGTTGACAAACAAATTGCTTTGATTTTCTGTGCTACTAATGGTTATTTAGATTCATTACCAGCTGATTCGATTGGTCGTTTCCAAGATGAATTCTTTGTAATTATGGACAATCAACACGCTGATATTTTGAGTGATATAAGAGTTAAAAAAGCTATTTCTGATGAAACTAACAAACAATTAAACGAAGCAATATCTAAAATTGTAGAAAACTTCAAAAGAACTTTATAATTTACTTTATAAATAGCATTATAATTACTAATTTAAAATAGTAAACAAAATGATTATAGTTACTGGTGGAGCGGGATTTATTGGTTCTTGCTTCATAAATAAATTAAATTCTTTGGGATATACCGATATTATTGTAGTAGATAATATCGGTAATACCAATAAATGGAAAAATTTATTAAATAAATCATTTTTGGATTTTGTTGATAAAAAGAAATTTAAAGAAATATTAGAAGAAAATAAATTTCATAAATATTTCGTTGATGTTCTCTCTAAATTTAAAAATAATTCAAGTAATATTGAATCGAAGATTAATCCAAAAGTTGAATATATATTTCACTTTGGTGCATGCTCTTCGACTACCGAGTCAGATTTTAATTATTTGTTAGAAAATAATTACGAATATAGCAAACTAATGTATCACTTTGCTTTGGAAAACAATGCAAAGTTTATTTATGCAAGTAGTGCTGCTACTTATGGTTTGGGAGAATCTGGATATTCAGAAAGTCAAAATCTGAAACTTAGACCATTAAATGGTTATGGATATTCCAAACAAATATTTGATATTTGGCTTAAGAATTATGGACAGTTGGATAATGTTATTGGTTTGAAATTCTTCAATGTTTTTGGACCAAATGAATATCACAAAGCTAATATGTCAAGTATGATTTACAAATCATACTTACAAATCAAAGAACATAACTTTATCAATTTATTCAAATCAAATACTGATGAATACAAAGATGGAGAGCAACTAAGAGATTTTATCTATATAAAAGACACAGCGGATTTGGTTTGGGATATAGTCAAAAATAATGAATTTGGTATATTTAATATTGGTACTGGCAAAGCACGCTCTTGGAATGACTTAGCTAAATCTGTTTTTAATACTCTTGATTTAGATGTAGATATAAGATACATTGATATGCCAGATAACATTGCCAAACAATACCAAAACTACACAGAAGCTGATTTAAATAAAATAAATAATTTAGAATTAAATTTTAAATTTAGAACTTTGGAAGATAGTATAAATGATTACATAACTAATTACTTACAAAGTGATTGGCAATATTTATAACTCTTCAACATAAAATTAAACAAGATAATTAGGTAACTAATGGCAACTTTAAGAGAAATACGAACTAGAATTGTAGGTGTCAAAAATACTTCAAAAATCACTTCAGCAATGAAAATGGTTTCTGCTGCGAAATTAAAAAGATCTCAAGATGCTATTGAGCTTGCAAGACCATATTTTCAAAAGTTTCAAGAAGTATTAAGTAATGTTGCTTATAACGTTGGCGAAAACTACAGTCACCCTATCACCGACAAAAGAACCGAAGTCAATTCAATTGCTTTGATAGTCGTTGGGTCTGACAGAGGATTGTGTGGTGGCTTTAATACGCAAATTATTAGACAAACTAATAATTTTATTCAAAATGAATTAAAAGTAAAATATCCAAGTGCGAAGATTTCTATTGTGCCTGTTGGTAAAAAGACTACTTCATTTTTCTCAAAAACTAATTATGAGATAATAAAGTCATTCCCTGGAATATTTAGTGCTTTAAAGTTTGAAATTGCAAAAGAAATTATTGAAACTGTAATGGGTTCGTATATCAAAGGCGATATCGATAGAGTATTTGTTTTGAATAATGAATTTATAAACGTAATCAAACAATTACCTACCACAAAACAAATTTTACCATTTGTTAATTCAAATATTGAAAAAGAAACAAATAAAGTATCTGTTGATTATATTTTTGAACCTGGGCAAAGTCAGATATTAGATAGTTTATTACCTCAGGTAATAGATTTGGTAATGTGGAGAGCTTTATTAGAGTCAAATGCGGCAGAAAACGCTGCTCGTATGATGGCGATGGATAATGCAACAACTAATGCAAGAGATTTAATAAATAGCTTGAATTTAATTTACAATAGAGAAAGACAAGCGGCAATCACAAAAGAGATGTTAGAAATTGTGGGTGGTGCAGAGGCACTAAACAAATAAATATCTATAAAGTATATATATTATCAATATATAATAATAAATAAATAAGATTTAATAAAGACGAGACTTTTAATAGTACTCGTCTTTTTTTGTATTTATATAAATATAAGTAGTTTAATTTGAGTGATTTTTGTATATTTGCTAAATGATAAATTTATAAATATCTTTCAAATTTAGATTAAAATGAAAATAGAGTTTATAACCTTTGTAATTCATTATTAGTAAGTTCGCTATCAACTTCACCTGTGTGCTTAGTTTCTATTGGCTCAAACAACATAATCCAGCATTCATCATTTGCTATGGGTTTATGTTCAGTCCCTTTTTCAACGATAAATATTTCATTTTCTTTAATAACGATAATTTCAATTTTCTTGTCTTTTTTGATAAGAATACTTAACTCACCTTTAACAACCATAAACATTTCATCTTCGTTTTCATGGTTATGCCATACAAATTCACCTTTTACTTTTGAAATTTTGATATACTGTCCATTAAGCTCGCCAATCACGTAGGGAGTCCATAAATCTTTAATTAAAGAGAATTTTTCGTTTAATTTTATAGAATTTAATTTTACCATTCTTTACTTTTTTCTATTTACCTAATAATTTACAACAAATTTAATTTAACAAAAATGTGATAAACAACATTAAAAATAGGTAGTTACAATAAGCAACTACCTATTGAATATATTACTCATATTATAATTCATATTATAATATTAATGACCTACAGAAGCTTTGTATTCGACAACACCCATAAGTGCATTAAGCTCATCTGGATTTGCTATTTCGATTTTCACCATCCAACCAGCACCGTAAGGGTCTGTGTTTGCAGTTTCTGGGGCGTCATTAAGCCCAGTATTTACTTCTAATACTTTACCCGTGATTGGCGAAAATAAGTCAGCAACAGTTTTTACTGCTTCGATAGTACCAACACTGTCTCCTTGAGAAACTGAATCTGGTTCTTTAAAATCCAAATAAACGATATCACCCAGCTCGCCTTGAGCGTGGTCAGTGATACCAATCGTTGCTACATTACCATCAACAGATACCCATTCGTGGTCAGAAGTATATTTTAGATTGTCAGGAAAGTTCATTTTAGCCCTTTGTTTTTGTTTGTTTTGTTGTATTTAGTTAATTATTTGTTTTATTTTATTTATTTATTTATTTTTAAAATTTTTTTAGAGCGTATTTTAGAAAATTGAATTTCTATCATTTTGCTATCTCTAATTTTAATTCATCAATAGATATAACATTATTGTTTTAAATCTACTCACACTCTATCTTTAATTTTCTTTCCAATTTACTCTTTCAAGGTATTTGGTGTCAATATTACCATTAATGAAGTCCGGATTTCTCATCATCCACAAATGAAAAGGAATTGTAGTTTTGATGCCTTCAATTACTGTCTCCTCTAATGCTCTAATCATTTTTGCAATAGCTTCGTCTCTTGTATCTGCAGTTGCTATTATTTTTGCAACCATAGAATCATAATATGGAGGTATAGAATAACCTTGATAAATATGAGAATCAATTCTTATACCTTTTCCACCAGGGAAATGTAAACTTGTAATTTCACCAGGGGTAGGTCTAAAATTGTGTTCTGGGTCTTCTGCATTAATTCTAACTTCAATTGAGTGAAACTTAGGCTCTGATTCTTTTAGAGATAATCTCTCGCCGGCAGCAACCAAAATTTGCTCTTTGATTAAGTCAATCGAAAGCGACTCTTCTGTTACCGGATGCTCTACTTGAATACGAGTATTCATTTCCATAAAGTAAAAATCATTTTTTTCATCAACTAAATACTCAATTGTACCAGGACCATAATAACCAACAGCTGCCGCACCTTTGACGGTTGCCTCGCCCATTTTACGTCTTAATTCTTTGTTTACTATTGGAGACGGACTTTCTTCAATTAATTTTTGATGACGTCTTTGAGTCGAACAATCACGCTCATTAAGATGAATTACATTACCGTATTTATCGCCGAAAACTTGAATTTCAATATGTCTTGCACCAATTACTAATTTTTCCATATACAAATCTGAATTACCAAACGAAACCTCAGCTTCATTTTTTGTGGTATGATAAGCATTTTCTAAATCTTCTGGATTATGAATAAATCTCATACCTTTCCCACCGCCACCAGCGACAGCTTTTAGCATTACAGGATAACCTGTTTCAATAGCTACTTTTTTGCAATGTTCGAAATCCATTATAATACCATCACTACCTGGAACAACTGGAACTCCACTTGCTCTCATAGTCTCTTTGGCAACCGATTTGTTACCCATTTTTCTGATTGCTGCAGAAGAAGGTCCAATAAAAGTGAAATTATGATCTTCGCAAATATCAACAAAATCTGCATTTTCAGAAAGGAAGCCGTACCCAGGGTGAATTGCATCTGAGTTAGTAATTTCTGCAGCGGCAATAATATTTGGTATTCTTAAATAACTATTTTTACTTTGATTAGAGCCAACACAAACTGCTTCATCAGCAAATTTAGTATGCAATGAGTATTTGTCTGCTTCCGAATAAACGGCAACTGTTTTGATACCTAATTCTTTTGCCGCTCTTATAATCCTCAAAGCAATTTCGCCACGATTGGCTATTAAAATTTTTTTTATCATTTTAAATTCTTATTTTTTTTCTAATTTTATCTATTCAATTTTTTATAAAAATTATTTTGATTAAAATATTATAAATATTACAAAATTAATCAGCCTTAATTCTAAATAATAATTGATTATATTCTACAGGATTTGAACTTGTAAGAATAATCTCCTCGACAATACCACTCACATCTGATTCAATTTCATTCATAAGCTTCATCGCTTCAACTATACAAAGAGTCTGTCCAACCTTTACTCTTGTACCAATTTCAACAAAAGGATCAGAGTCAGGAGATGGTGCAGCATAAAATGTTCCAACTATTGGAGAAGTTATCTCGTGCAGATTAGAAGCCGCTGGTTTTGGAACTGATACTTCACTATATGCTTGTTGCGATTGTGCTGAAGAAGATTCAGCAACTGAAGTTTGTTGCACTGACGATGGCACAGAAGTCATAATACCTGCCGGTTGCCCAATTTGAATTATTGTGCCTTGATTGTTACCGGTTGTCTCTATTCCAGCTTTTTTGGATAATTTTATTTTCGTATCATTATATTCTAATTCTAAAGTTTCACTTTTGCTTTCATCAAAAAGTTTCATCAATCTGTCTAAAAGTTCTAAATCCATATTACTCTCGCTGAATTAAATAAATATATTTATTAATTATAACTTACAATTTATGTAAAAATAACTAAAAATAAAATTAATAAAAAGTAAATTTAAAAAAATACTAAATATTAACAACTTAATGGCTTCAATCACCATCCGTTGAAAAAAATATCAATATTTTTTGGATTTTAATTTATTTTTCTTAAATTGTGTGTAGGTTTTTGCACACTTTCTTAAGAAAGTTATATAAACATATAAATATCTTACATTATTGCTACATTTCTGGCATAATTTCTAATTTATTTTTTCTATGAAATTAAAGATTTGAAATTTATGTGCGAAACTTATAGATTTTTCATTTTCGATTTTTCTAAAATTGTCTGACTTTTAAAGTTTTTTATAAATTAAGAGGTTCAGGTATGATAATATCTTTACTAATTGGAACTATTTTAGGAATAGCATTAGCTTTGCCACCAGGTCCAGTCGGTATCACTGCCATCAAATTTGGTCTTTCGAGAGGCAGCAAACCAGGAACGGAATTGGCATTGGGTAATGCAATTTTAGACTTTTTCTATAGTTTTGTAATGATATTTGCTACTTCTGCTGCTACATTGGCAGTCAGTTCTTTTGCAGATACCTACCCCTATATTTCTACAATTATACAAATATCGGTTGTTTTAGTGTTTTTGGCTGCTGGTATATGGAATTTATCAAGTAATAACACAAGTTTTGATTATAACAATCCGGATACTGCATTTAATTCTCGCTTCTTTACTTTATTCAAAAAAAGAGGACCAATTTTGCTTGGTGCTGCGATAGCACTTACTAATCTTGCAAATCCAACATTTATCCCAGCTTTGGCTTTAATTTCTATGAAGGTGCATAGTTTGAATTTATTTGAAAATAATTTTTTAAATAACTTTAGTTATGCAATTGGTTTTGGTCTTGGGAATTTTTTATGGATTACTATTTTGGTCAAATCAGTAATAAAATACAAACACAAATTGTCTGAAAATATGTTATTAAGAATAAGACAATTCGCTGGATTTACTTTCTTATCTTTTGGTACTATTTTGGGTTATAGAGTATTTACAATCACAAAATGGACAGAATTTATTAGATTTATTTTAGCTTTCTAATCAGCCAACTTAATTTACATTTTGATTAGTTATTACATATTAATTATAAAAAAAGATTTACTAATGAAAGTAAATCTTTTTTTTGTTTTAATAATCTTTTTTGTTCTAAAATTTATTTAGAATAAGTTTAGTTACTTATTATTTTTTTCTTATTTTATGATTACTTATTTCTTAATTACTTATTCAGTATAAATTTTACTGTTTCTTCATACGGTCCAGCATTCACTTTAATAAAATATACACCTTGGTTTAAGTTGATAACAGGTATATTTATCTTATAATCGCCTGCTTTTTGTCTTGCTTCTATTAAATTATAAACTAATGTTCCATTGATATCATACATATCTATTTTGACATTAGTCTCAAACCCAACCCCATATTCGAAATTTGTATTATCAACGACTGGATTTGGAGCTAAGCCCTTAGAATAAAATTCTTTTCCAAGTGTTATTAGTCTTCCAGAGATAAAACATCCAACCATAATTATTTGCGATGTGTCAGATTCTGCTGTAATACAATTGTTTTCAAATTCTGTGATGATTTTAATTGAAGACAAAATCGTATCACCTAAATAAGATTTAAATTTAATTACATTAGTTACTTTAGTTGGCAAAGTTAAATAACCATTAATTTTGACACCAGATATGTATAATTTTCCGTTATTTTCTTCAATTTTGTCAATTGTCCAAGACCAATCATTCCCAATATTATTTAACGAAGATTTAAATCCGTTTTCAATGAATTTGAATAGATTTTTGTCATATTCAAATATATAATTAATTTTGGCTATATCTCCAAAAGATGGAGAATTGAAATCGCTGACAAATGTAAATTCTACATCATCACCAGGGAAAATTGATTTATTTTTTTCTGCAAATGTAGTTTTGAAAGGCATAATAGTTGCATTTCCTGATATTGTAAATTCGCCTTCTCTTCCATCAGATAATACTACTTTAATGTCTTCGGTATGAAAGCCTTTTGTTTGTGGAGTAAATAATACATCAAAACCACCTATTGAATTATTAACTATACTATTATTTGTAATATTAATTTGGAAATTATTTGAGTTATTTACTTTAGTTACCGTAAAAGTAATATCACTGTTGCCGTTTGAGTTATCAATTTCTATTGTTCTCGAAGGAACATCGCAAAGAAATGTACTACCAAAATTTATATCAGCAAAAGTAATTGCATCTAAAGTTAGAGTATTCCCAGTTAGTTTGACTTCGGTAATTATGTTTGTAATCGGTTCTGGACCTTTTACATTATCAGCTAATATTTCTAAGGTAGAATTTTGGATACCATTTTTAGTTGGCAAAAATTCCAACTCAAATTGTGTTGTTGAGTTTTTGGCAACAGTAATGTTTGTTAATTTCGGAGTACCAACAAATTTGAAATCTCCGCTATTAGTTCCATTCTTAAATCTAATTTCTGTAATAGTTAATTCACCATTTTTACTGTTATTGGTAATACTTAGGATTTGATTTGTTGACTTTACATTGATATCAGTAGTTGGAAATATTATGTCTTGAGTTTCCAAAGTTGGCAAAAATGTATTTGCTGTTATTTGAGTTTCTATAGAATTTTTTTCATTATTATTTTCTACCACCAAATAATCAAATTTAATTATACCAATATAATCTTGCTCTACTTGAGAAATAAAATCTACATTTACATTTTTTGAAGATTTTGGAGCTAAGCTAATTGGATTAGTCTTAATATCTTCAATAATAAATATATTCTCATCAATTTGATAATCATTTACAATGATATTAAAATCTGACTGATTTTCGATGACTATTTTACCATCTGCTGCAGTGTTAATTCGTTTATTACCGAAATTTAAAGGATTTGCTATTACACTTATATTACCTATTGTAATATCTAATTTGGCAATTGGCTCGGAGCATCCGCTACTTGTTTTAAATTTTATATCAAAAGTCTTGTTGTTATTATCAATTGGATTAAATTCTAAGTTAAGAGATAATTTTTGCTTTGAGTTTATAGTAAATTTATTTCCATTCAATAATTTTAATTCAGAATTAGCATCATTCATAATTAGAATTTCTAATGCAACATCCCTGTCAGAATTATTATAAAAAACATCTTTAAGTAGTAGATTTTGTTTTGCCTGTGGCAAATTTGTGTACGTTTTATTTTCTGTTATACCACCACAAGGAGCAATCAAATCAATCGGTGGTACTGCACATTTTTCATCTTTGATTAATAATTGATAATTACTCTCATCAATAGCACCTTTTTCTACATAATTAACTGTAAAAGTGTGAGTTTGCCCTTGTTTTAATACCAATCCACCAGTAAGTTTAGGTGATTTGCCTTTCCAATCTACGTTAAAATTTGTGGTAGCAGGCAAGAAACTAAAATCAATTAATTTGTAATCACCTTGAAGCGCAGTGATTGTAACATCTTTTGAAATTAGACCACCATTGTTATCCGAAAAGTATAATGTGCTTTCAGAAACACCTATTTTTGAAATAGCAGTTTCAGGAAGTGTATATTTAATATTTTGTTTAATATTTGGGGTAGTTTTTTTGAAAGTTATTTCTAAATTTCTATCCAAATCCAAAATGTTATCAGTTTGGCAAACGTAAGGTTCTGTCCATTCTAATCTACAAGTAAATATATTTTGTAATTTATTATATATTTTTAAGAAAGCAAAGTTTAATTCATCTTTAGAATTTACTCTCAAAATCTCGCCACCAGTTTCTCTTGTAATCAAATCCAAATCATTACCGATATTAGTAGGAGCATTAAGTAATATTACATAAATTTCAATATTGTTATCTTGTGCTTTTTTGATGATTTCATTTCTCAAAAATTTCCCACTTGCCTGGTGCCCACCATCTGTTATCATAATAGCAACTTTTTTGGAATTATTAGATCTTTCAATCAATCTATCTAAAGACCCAAGCCCAGTCTCCCAAAATGGACGATTTATGTTCGTAGCTCCACCTTCACCTGCTTTGTAAGTATTAACATTATTTAATGCCTCTGCTTTGCTTTCTGTCCATTCAAATGACTTTGTAATTATACCAGCGAATTTAACTAATTGAAATGCACTTCCATTCACAAATTTCATCGAGTCCAAAAAAACTTTTGCCCCTGCTAATGCAATTTGATGATTTTTTTCTAAGCCTGTATCAGGAAGTATAAGCATTGAAGTGCTTTCGTCAAGCATCATCGAAACTGAAACTGCAGGTCTTACATCCAATAAATCACATTTATGTTCAAATGTTACATTTTTGCCATCTTCTTTTATTTCAAAGTCAGCAGTAGTCAACCCAGTTAGATTATTATAAAATGCATCTTTTGCAGTGTAAAATGCTTTCATTTTAGGGAATTCACTTTTATCAATTTGATAGACATTAAAACTTTGAGAAATTAATTGGTTATTGCTCAAAGTCATCAAAGTGATGAAAGTCATCGATGCCAAAAATAATTGAAGTAAACTCCTTTTTATTTTGCTAATACTTAGTATGTTCATTTTATAATTATTTTTACAATTTGAATAATTATTTCTATTAATTGCTATCATCTATTTACCTTAATTATTTATTTTTTCTAAATTTACAAACTTTTAAAAATAATTCTTTAAATTGTGTCTCTGTATAATTAAATAACACTTTTTTTTCATTTCGGTTATAAAATTTCCAGTAATTGATTAGTTTTTTCCATTTTTTTTAAATAAAGCAATTTAAACTATTATGAAATCTAATAAATTTCACAATCTAAAAAATCTGAAAAAATTGAAATCAAAATGAGTGGATTACATTTACTGACTATTTTTATTTCGTTACATAAATATAAACATAATTGGACTACATATATTGTTAAGAATTATTACTAAATATTCATTTATTATCTTATTTCTATATAATTATACTTATTCAAGTGAAAAGTGTCAAGATTTCTCCATACTTAATAACGGTGAACCGGTAGTTAGTTTCGGAATGGACACTACTTATAATTGGTGGGCAGTTACTCAACCATTTACTGATAGGTATAGAATTATAATCAATGGTAATGAGTCTGACTCTTATCTAAGGATATTTACACCAAATTTCTCTGCAAATGGAGATAATTATGCGTACTTTGCTGAAAACCAGTCAAATTTTAGTTTGATAACTCATTCCAAAGGGTATAGTTCTTCAAATAATAATTCTGATATAAATAATATAAATAACATAAATAATGAAAAAGTTGTGAATTTAATTACTAATAATTTTGGAGTTATTAAATATTCGGGTAATTCTAAAATATTGGCTTATAGTTATCAAATTAATAACTTAACTGAAATTAAGATTGTAAATTCAAACAACCCAAACAATGTAATCAATGAATTTAAGAATTTAATTGGTGTCAATAAAGATTTTGTTATTGATTACGAAGGCTATAATATTGCATATATTGCCGAAAGAGGTGGTCTCAAAAATTTATATATGAATAATATTGAATTGGGATACTTTGATGATATTAAAATCTTTGGCTTTTGGGAAGATGGAAGTCTATATTATGCTTCCAGAAACGGAAATATATGGCGAGTTAATAAAAACAAAGAAGTTATTGTTGATAATCTTGTTTTTGTTCAAGATGGACAAGTTAATTTATTTGGTACTTATATTGCATTTGTAGGCACTTCACCTAATGGACAACAAAATTTATACTCTTATTACGATGACCTGTATGAGCCATTAATGTCTAAACCTTTTGAGGTGATTTCTAATATGGTACTCAACCCAATTACTTATCTTACGGCATTTAGAGCAAAGTATTCGTTGAATGAATTAGTAGTGCTAAGTTTGACTACTTACGCTTCTTCGCCAACTGCCACACCGCCCCAATTTACATTCGAGGGGAATGAGTTGTTTTATAGCTATTGTGATAATAATTGTTTTTTTAGTGTTAATGGTAAAAATTACAGACTAAAAAATAATATTGATGTAATGACTAAATTAGTAAAAAAGCCATATTCTGAATCTTTTGCTTATGTTTCTAATACTGGTTTGTTTGTTTATGATTTATTCACCGAAGTAATTTATTCGGGAATGATGGTGGATTATATTATCCCACCCAGATATAATAGATTCGAAGATAGATATGAATCTATTGGTATGATTAATAATAGATTATATTTATTAACTTGTAAATTCTAAACTTTTTATTTTAATGACAAAAATCAGAAATTACATATCAAATTTAAAATCAAGACTTAGTTTAAGTACTAATTCTAATTCTACTTTATTGATTTTACTATTTTTGCTATTTTGTCTGAATTTTTCGTTTGCATTTTCAATCGAAGAAGTAGAAATAACTGATAGCGATACCACATTTTCCAATGGTTTATCAGGATATGTGCCACCAGACAAAAGAACAGATTATGCTTATGGAGTTATTGCATCGTCAATTTTCAATATTCACAACTCTTCCTTTACTCAATTGTCGGAAGAATATCCGAATTGTTGCCAAGAATTTAAGTCTGGTTATGGATTAGGTATAAATCTTGGTGGATTTTATCGTCATCAATTAAACAAATACATTTCATTTGAGTATAGCCTTTCTATTATTTATTTTGATGCTAATCTAAGGGAATTAGAAAATAAAGATGTAGAATTGGACGGGATAGTCAATAATGCAACTATTCAACATAATTTAGAAGTATCATTTAGGGATATTATGTTTGAATATAATGTTAAATTAGACTTATTAAATAATTTTAGAGTTGCTGGTGGAGTTTTTGGCGCTACACCAATTTTTACAGAATTTATTCAGAATGAAAAATTGATTGAGCCAAACAATAGAGGCACTTTCGAAAATGGCAGAAGAATTAGAAATGAATATGCTGGTAATATACCTAATTTAACTCGATTTTTATATGGTGTAAATTTTGGAATTGAATACGACTTTTTCTTAAATAAATCAAAATCTTATGCAATGACACCAAAATTTTCAGTTTCTCAAACATTTAATTCTTATATCACAACAGATAATTGGGTGGGTACTTTTATAAGATTTGGATTTTCTTTCTCATATAACAAATATTTGGAATTTGATACACCTTTAGCTCCAAGTTTATAATGGAGAACTATTTAATATTTAAAATATTAATCTAAATAGTGATATTTATTGATAATTAGCAATAAATATCAATAATTACTACGGTCAATATTTATTTTCAAATATATTTGTTATTTTTGTTAGTAACTTTTTGCCAATATTAAATTTAAATAAAAAACTTTATGAATAAAACTTTATTTAATTTGATTAAAAATAATCAAAAACTTTCTAAACTCATAAATTCTAATATTGTATTATTTATATTAGGTGTTATAATTATGTCCATACCGATGTCGGAAAATATTATCTCCAAAGAAAATATATTTCCTTATAAAATAATAAATCACAAATTGGAAAATGGGCTAAAAGTAATTTTCATTCCAATGGAAAGCAATGGAATAGTGTCATATTATACGGTTGTTCGTACTGGTAGCCGAGATGAATGGGAAGCAGGGAAAAGTGGCTTCGCTCATTTTTTTGAACACATGATGTTTAGAGGTACAAAACGCCACCCTGGTGCAATGTATGACAGTCTAATTACATCAATGGGTGCTGATGCAAACGCATACACAACAGATGACTATACTTGTTATCATTTGAATATTTCTAACGAAGATTTGCCTATGGTAATTGATTTGGAAGCTGACAGATTTCAAAATTTAGCATATACCAAAGAAGGCTTCCAAACAGAATCTGGAGCCGTTTATGGGGAATACCGAAAAGGTCGTACAAGCCCATTTCAAGTATTATGGGAAGACCTAAAAAACACCGCTTTCAAAAAGCACACCTATAAACATACTACAATCGGATATGAGAAAGACATAAAAGATATGCCTAATTTATATGATTATAGTTTGACTTTTTATCAGAGATATTATCGCCCAGAAAATTGTGTGGTAATGGTAGTTGGAGATTTCGACCAGAATAAAACTCTATCAGAAATTAAAAAGCAATATTCAAATTGGGCAACTGGCTACACAATGCCTAAAATTGATGTAGAGCCAGAACAAAAATCTGAATTAAAAGCAAATGTGTCTTATCAAGGCAAAACTAATCCAATTATTACACTGGCTTACAAAGGTATTGCCTTTGACCCTAATAACAAAAACTTCTTATCTGCACAGATTTTTGGTGACATTGCTTTCGGTGCTACTTCCGATTTATACAAAAAATTATATCTTAAAGAACAAAAATTACAAGTACTTAGTTCAGAAATAGATATGAATAGAGACCCATTTTTGTGGATGTTTTTTGGTGTAGTTAATCAAGAAAGTGACATTGAATATGTTAATACTGAAATGTTGAATACTATTGAATATTTCAAAACTAATTTAGTTACTAAAGAAAAATTAGAAAAAGTTAAGAAAAAAATGAAGTATAGTTTTTTGATGGGCTTAGATACACCAGACAAAGTCGCTGGTGGATTAGCTAAATTTATTGCAATTACTGGTGGTTTGGAGAATTTGGAGAATTATTATAATACTTTAAATTCTATTACTCCCGAGGATATCCAAAGTACTGTCAAAAAGTATTTTGTAAATAATAAAAAAACTACTGTAATTTTAAAAGGGAGTAATTAATAATGTCAAAAGTAAATAAATTAACTAATAAAATGATTACTGAAATTAATAAAAGAATTCAAAATAAATTTAATAACAAAATTAATATTGTAGCATTAATAATAATTTCATTGATTGGCTTTAATGCTTGTGAAAATAAAAGTGATGGAATATTGATGGATAAAGATAATAAAGTATTATTAAAAGTTGAGAGTGACCCTACAATTAGTTTTAATATCTGGTTCAAGGTTGGCTCTCAAAATGATCCAAAAGGCAAAGAAGGTCTGTCTTATATCACTGCGATGTTGCTTACTGATGGTGCAACTAAGAACAATACTTATGAAAATATCTTAGATAAATTAGACCCACTTGCCGCTTATTATAGTGCAAAAGTAGATAAAGAAATGACAGTAATTCGTGGTAGAGTTCACAAAGATAATTTAGAAGAATATTATACTCTATTAATTGATGCAATCAAAAGTCCAGCATTTGACCAAGGGGATTTGGACAGAATTGTCAAAAATACTATTAATTACTTAGAAAATGATTTGAGATATTCATCTGATGAAGAATTAGGAAAGGAAATATTATATTATAAAGTATTCGAAAATACTAATTACTCTCACTTAACTTCTGGAAATATAACTTCTTTAAAATCAATTAAAATTGAAGACGTAATTAAGTTTTATAACCAATATTACACAAAAGAAAATTATGTAATGGGGCTTGGTGGTGGATTTGATGATAATTTGGTAGAAAAATTAGAAAACGACTTAAACCAATTACCAAAAGGCAGACCAGAGGGCTTAATAATCAAAAATAATAAAATTAAAGGCTTACAATTCCAATTCATTGAAAAAGAAAATCAAGCAACTGCAATAAGTTTCGGTTTTCCTATCGATGTATTAAGAGGTGACGAAGACTTTTTTGCATTGGCATTGTTCAACTCTTGGTTTGGCGAACACCGTAATCAATCAAGTCATTTGTATAATGTAATTAGAGAACAAAGAGGTCTAAATTATGGCGATTATTCTTACATAGAAATATTTTTGAATGGTGGTTCATTATCAATGCCTAATCCTAATAATGCAAGAAAAAAACAGATATTTGAAGTATGGATAAGACCCGTACAACACATTCATAGACATTTTGCTTTGAGAGCTGCACTAAGAGAACTAAAAAATGTAGTAGATAAGGGAATGGACAAAGATGAATTTGAGAAAACAAAGAAATTCTTGCATAAATACGCTTTACATTATGCTCCAACAACCTCTGACAGACTTGGTTATCAGATAGATTCTAAATTCTATAATATTAGTGATAATAATGATTATATAGAACATTTTAGAAAAGAAATTGAGGCATTGACAATCGAAAAAGTAAACAAAGCTATCAAAAAACATATACAATACAAAAATATTCAATTTTCTATCATTACCACTAATTCTGAACAATTTATCAAAGACTTAGTTTCGGATGTGGAATCTTCTATTGAGTATGAAACTCCTAAATCACAGGAAGTACTTTTAGAAGATAATTCTATAGCTACTTTCCCTATAAAAGTAAAAAGAGAAAACTGTAAAGTAACAAAGGTAGAAGAATTATTTAAGTAAATTTGAAATAGAATTAAAATAATCAAAATATTCAATACAGAAATTTTAGGGACAAGTCGTTTGACTTGTTCCTTTTTTGTTGTTATCATTGATTTTTCTTTTCTTTAATGTAGAGATGAATGGCATGTCGTCTCTACAATTAGAAATAATATCAACAAACTGTATAATATTTCATTTATTTTTAAAATTTCCCTTCTCCCTACAGTTGATTTTCCTACTCTTTTATCAAAGTTTAGACAAAAAATAACTTATTAGCTTTATTTACCAAGTAATATTTGAAACAAAGAAGATGTAATTTCGTAGTGAATTTACCGGAGTATTTATCGTGTTGGAGCAATTATCTTGTGATTAGTGCTAATTAATAAAATATTATTAACCAAAAATAAAACATTGAATAAGAAAATTTACTAATTTTGTAGATGACCTAAATAGATATTAATTAAAATAAAGATATTATAAATAATGAATAAAATTAAAAATATTATTGGTAGCGTAGGACTCTGTTCTATGGTGCTTTTTGGAAGTATTATTATGAAAAATGATTTGAGTGCTCAATATGGTATTGAAAAACCAATTGACCAAAAAAATATGGATAAATCCATTAAACCTGGTGCAGATTTCTTTTTGTACGGTAATGGTACTTGGATGAAAAATAATCCAATTCCATCTGATAAATCTCGTTTTGGTGCTTTTGAGGTATTGGACAAAATTAACTCAGAAAGAATTAAAGAAGTTTGCGAAACAGCAGCTGAAAATACTAAAGCTGAAAAAGGTAGTAATTTGCAAAAAGTTGGTGATTTCTTCTATTCTGGTATGGATGAGAAAAATATAGAAGCATTGGGTGCAAAGCCATTGGATGGATTTTTCAATAAAATCAATGCTATAAATGACCTAAAAACAATGCAAGAATATGTTGAGTTTATGCACTCAAATGGAGACAATGTTTTATTTACTACAGGTGCCGAACCAGATATGAAAAATAGCCAAATGAATATTGGTAGTTTGTATCAAACTGGTCTTGGTATGTCGGACAAAGATTATTACTTCCCAAAAAATGCCAAAGATAAAGAAAGAATTGCTAAATATACAGAATATGTAACAAAAATATTCACTTTGATTGGCGATAAAAATCCTAAAGAATCTGCTAAAACTTTAATCAAATTTGAAACTTCACTTGCAAAAATATCAATGTCAAGACTTGATATGAGAGACCCACTTAAATTATATAATAAAACTGACATTGTTGGAGTGAAAAAAACTGTGCCTAATTGGGATTGGGAAAAATATTTCAAAACTATTGGTATGAAACAAACTACAGAAATTAATATCGGTACAAAAGCTTATTTTGTGGGATTGAATAAATTATTAAAATCAGAAAAAATTGAAACTTTTAAATTATATTTCAAATATTTCATAGCAAATGACTTGGCAAATTATTTAAGTAATGATTTTGTGAATGCAAAATTTGACTTCCAAGGCAAATACATGTCTGGAAAAGCAGAATTAGAGCCAAGATGGAAAAGAATAGTTGGTGCAACTAATGGTGTTTTGGGAGAAGCTTTGGGACAAGTTTATGTAGAAAAATACTTCCCTGTTGCTGCTAAAACTAAAATGGAAGCTTTGGTTAATAATCTAAAAGAAGCACTAAAAGTTAGCATTAATGAACTTGATTGGATGGAAGCAAAAACTAAAGTAAATGCACAAGCTAAACTTTCAACAATTATGGTGAAAATTGGATATCCAAACAAATGGAAAGATTATTCTAAATTAACAATAAAAAGAGATGATTTGGTGGGTAATTTGATGGCAGCATCAAAATTTATTTTTGATGACCAAATCTCACGTGTAGGCAAAAAAGTTGACAGAGAAGAATGGCACATGACTCCACAAACTGTGAACGCTTACTATAATCCTCTAAATAATGAAATAGTATTTCCGGCGGCAATTCTTCAGCCACCTTTCTTTTATTTAGATGGCGATGATGCAGTAAATTATGGTGCAATTGGAGCAGTGATTGGTCACGAAATTACTCACGGATTTGATGATGAAGGAAGAAAGTTTGACAAAGATGGAAATTTGACTGATTGGTGGACAGAAACTGACATCAAAAATTATGAAGTTAAAACTCAAAAAATCGTTGAACAGTATAATGTTTTTGATGCAATGGAAGGAAGTAAAGTTAATGGTAAACTTACTTTGGGAGAGAATATCGCTGACTTAGGTGGTGTTACAATTGCATATAGTGCAATGAAAATGGCTAATAAAGGTAAAGAGCCAGCACCAATCGAGACATTAACGCAAGACCAAAGATTTTTCTTGACTTATGCTGGCGTTTGGCGTCAAAATATCAAAAAAGAAGAATTGGTTAGACGACTTGTAGAAGATGTACATTCACCAGGTAACGCAAGGGTAAATGTTGTTGTTTCTAATATGCCACAATTCTATAAAGCATTTGATATCAAACAAGGTGATAAACTTTGGAGAGATGAGAAATCTCGTGCCAAAGTATGGTAAAATAACTTTTAACATAATTACATTTATTAAAATTTAGGGACAGGTCGTATGACTTGTCCTTTTTTGTTTAATTAGGAATTTTGTCTGAACCTTACTATCTTGATTTTAGGATTTGCGTGATTACAAAAAATAGAAATAATTAAGAAAAGAGAGGAATTTTATTCTTTATTTAGCCAAAGCTAAAATATTTTCGATAATTATAAAATACAAATGAAAAGTATCCGTTTAGACTTTCAATTGTAACCAAAAATAAAAAATGACTAATAATCTGAATATAAATAGTAACTTAAATAACTCACAAAAGTCTTCTTCTAAGATGGCTTGTAGTAGTGTTATGCATAGACATAGTTATAAATTATATCAGAGAGTTATTTTATAGATACTTTACAAGAAGTATATAGAAATTAAAATAAATTTAAAAGCATAAAAGCCTCTCTGATAAACTCAGAGAGGCTTTTTTTATTAATAATTACTTTTTTAGGGGATATATGAAAAACATACATAAATGTTATAGAGAAAATCAAAATACAAACGAGAAGTTACATTGTAAACATCAAATATATATGGATAGGACTATAATGATGGATACAAATATATTTTGTTACAGTTTTTTTACAGGTAATTTTTTAATAATTGTTTTTTTGAATTTTTTGATATAAATAATAAAATGAATATAAATATTAGTTTTTTTGAAAAGTATAATAATTTACTGACTAAAGTAGCATTTTTTAATATTTTTGTTTTGTGGGGTTCAACTTTCATAGCTGTTGCTTATGCCCTCAAAGGATTCCCACCATTTATCTTGACTGGATTGAGATTTTTAATTGCTGGTTCGATATTGATGACAATTATGTTATACAAAAAAGAATATCCAAATTCTTTGAATAATTGGCTAAAAAATCTGGTACCAGCTACATTTATATTGACCGGAGGCACAGGGCTTGTTGCCTGGAGTGAACAATATGTAAGTTCCACCGAAGCTGCAATAGCTATTGCTACAGGTCCATTTTGGGTACTTATCTTTGACAAAAAGAATTGGTCGTATTATTACACAAATAAAGTAATAATTTTAGGTTTGATAGTTGGTTTTATAGGTTTAATTTTGTTTTTAAATGGCAGTTTTGGATCTGTTCATAACTCAACTGAGAACTTTTCAGATGGTTCAGAAAGGATAATTGCATTCGTAGTATTGGGTATTAGTTCTATTTTTTGGGTAGTCGGCTCATTATATTCCAAAAACAAACCCTCTTCTCAAAGTACACTAATGAACATTTCTCAACAACTATTATTAGCTGGAGTAATAAATTTATCCATTGCTTCAATTAGTTCAGAATGGGCAACTTGGGATATAAACAATATTCCAATTATTTCCTACTTGGGCTTAATTTTCCTAATATTTTTTGGCTCTTTATTGACATATTTTTCGTATATATGGTTGTTATCATTCAAATCAGCAGCTACTGTAAGTATTCACACATATATTAACCCAATTGTAGCTGTATTTTTAGGTATTTTTATATCCAATGAAATAATAACTCAAAATCAAGTTTTTGGTTTGATAATAATTTTAACTGGAGTATTGCTTACTAACTTTAACAACTACAAAACAATCATTAATAAAACTATTTACATAAATTATAAGAAAATAGTAAGATATAAATTTTACAGATATAGTAAATTTAACATAAGAAGATTTTATCTCAATTATTTGGGTCAACTTTTAGTAATTAAATATTTGAAAAGATTATTTTATCCAAGTAGATACCACATATAATTTTTTTATCAAATTCTGGATTTGCTTGATTGAGGAATTTAACAAAAAAAATAGTTTAATTCAGTGCAAAAATAATGGGAGCAGTGCAAGGTGAAGTAGTGAAATATAGTGCAACTTTAGGGTAAACACTTGCCTTCAAGTACCAGAGTCAAGGAAAATATAAATAGAAAAATAAATTAGAAATTAATTAGTTTCGTTCTAATGATTTAAATTAGATCATTCAAATAAATACAATTTAAAAATATGCAATTCATTGACTTAAAAGCACAATACAGTAAACTAAAAGAAGATATTGATAAAAGAGTAATTAATGTTCTGAACCACGGAGGGTATGTATTTGGACCTGAAATTGCTGAAATGGAAGCGAAATTAGCTGAGTTTGCAGGCACCAAATATTGTCTAAGCTGTGCATCCGGGACGGACGCTTTACTTATACCACTTATGGCTTATGGTGTAACCAAAGGTGACGCAGTATTTTTGCCGTCTTTTACTTTTATCTCAACCGCAGAGGTCGTGAGTTTATTGGGGGCTTCTCCAATATTTATCGAAGTCGAAGAAAATTCATTTAATATAGACACAAAACACTTAGAAATAATGATAGACCAGGTTTTGGCACGTGGAAAATTAACACCAAAAATGGTAATTCCGGTTGATTTATTTGGACTTACAGCAAATTATGAAGAGATTCAAAAAATTGCAGATAAATATGATCTTATAGTATTGGAAGATGCCGCACAGGGATTTGGTGGCAAAATCAACGGGAAAGTTGCTGGGTCATTTGGTAATGTTGCTGCAACGTCTTTTTATCCAGCGAAGCCACTTGGCTGTTATGGTGATGGTGGTGCAATATTTACCGATAATGATGAGTTGGCTGAGATAATGAAGTCAATCAGAGTGCACGGTATGAGCAATGATAGATATAACAACGTTAGAGTTGGTATTAATGGCAGAATGGATACAATTCAGGCAGCAGTAATTTTGGGTAAATTAGAAGTATTTGCTGAAGAGCTTGAGCACAGAAATTATGTTGCAGATAAATACAAATCAGGTATCGTAAATAATGTAATAACACCAACTGTACCAGAAGGTTATTTTTCATCTTGGGCACAATATTCTGTATTGGCAGAGTCCAAAGAAGAAAGAGCAAATTTACAAGAATATCTAAAAACGAAAAATATTCCATCAGTAATATATTACCCAATTCCATTACATTTACAAACTGTGTATAAATATTTGGGTGGGAAAATAGGTGATTTGCCTGTTACAGAATCAATTTCAAATAGAGTATTTAGCTTGCCAATGCACCCATATATGTCAGATTCGGATATTAATGAAGTAATAGATGCTATAAACTCATATAAAAAGTAAGATTTTCAGTGAAGAAGAAGTATATATGAATTTTATTTATATTTAGAAAGTATTTAATAAAAAAGTAGTTTAAAAGTAATTTTAAATTGCTTTTTTTGTGTTATTTTCAACAAATCATAATATTGGTATATAAATTGACAAGTTTATAAATTATAAATATAATTGTTTTATATTGAACAAAATACATAAAGTCTAAAATGCCAAGAAAGAAAATCGAAACTCCATTAAAATTTGAAGAAGAAATAACTAAAATCAAAACTAATGTTAAAAGTGTTGTCAAACCTATTAAAAAAGATGATAAAGAAGAAAATTATTTGAACCAAATTGGTTTACTAAAAAAGCAATTAAATTGGTATAAATCTTTTTTTGATAATGCAACAGATGCTGTGTTTATTGTTCAGCCAGAGACTTGGACTATAATGGACGCAAATGATTTTGCAGCTAATTTACTTGGCACAACCAAAAATGAATTAATCGGCTCTACACTGCCCCAATTCCGTAGGATTTTTAAGTTATTGATGAAGACAAATTCACCAGTAGTATTGAGTGAATTAACTCTACATACTAATTATAATCCAGAATTAATGGTGGAAGTGAGTGCAAGGTTTGTAAATTATGAAAATGAAGAGTTGATACAGGCAATTGCCAGAGATGTAAGTGAACAGCACGCATTGACAGATAAATTAGTACAAGCAGATAAATTAGTACTTTTGGGTCAATTATCAGCCGGTGTTGCCCACGAGATTAGAAATCCACTTGCAGCTATAAATCTTAATTTGCAAATGCTAAAAAGAAGATTTGCAGAAGATACAACAGAAAATTCATATATAAATATTGCTTTGCAGGGAGTGGACAGAATTTCACGAATAGTAGAAGTTACACTCAATTTCTCTCGCCCTACTATGCCAGATATTAGAGAAATTAATATCAACTCTTTACTACCATCTACTTTGGATATGACTGAGGCAATCTTAAAGCGTAAAGAGATAGTTGTTGAATTGAAATTAGAAGATAATATGCCTTATGTGGCAGCAGATGTCAAACAAATGCAACAAGTATTCATCAATCTGATAACCAACGCCGCCGATGCAATTAAAACCAAAGGTAAGGTAATCATAGAGAGTTATGTTGAGTACGGAAATAAGCAGTTAGAGGGTGATTTTGTTGTTGTCGCAATTAGAGATACCGTAATTGGTATTAGTCCAGATGAATTACAGAAAATTTTCAATCCATTCTTTACCCGAAAAGCAGAAGGCACAGGACTTGGATTACCAATCACTCAGAGGATATTACACCAACATAATGGCGTAATTGACGTGGAGAGTTGTGTAGGTGAAGGTACAAGTTTTTATGTTAAATTACCTGTACCAAGAACTACATAAATTTAATTTGTTTCTTTTAATAAGTTTCTTTTAATTAGATTCTTTTAATTATCATTTAATTAATTATCTAATTTATCTTTCAGGTATTGTTTGTGTTCAACATAGATACATTTATCTTGAATAAACTCAATACCGTTTTCTTCTGCCATCATTTTAGCATCATTATTGATGATACCTAACTGCAGCCAAATTAATTTGATATCCCCTCTTTTATTTTTTCTCTCAATTGCTTGCTCAACTACTTCGAGACAATCATAAGAAGGTCTGAAAATATTAACCATATCAATTTCTTCTTCCACACTCAATAAATTTGGGTATGATTTCATTTTCATTATTATTTCTGAATTTGGATTAACAGGTACAATATTATATCCTCGTTTTTTCATATAACCAGGTACAGTATGGGCAGCTTTTTCGATTGATTTGGACATACCAACGACAGCAATATTTTTGTAATTATCAAATATTTTATTGAGATTCATATTAATTCTGATTTTATATTTTGTATATCTAATTAGTTTTTATTAATTTTAATTAAAAACTAACAAATATTATTATTATTTTAAATTTTTGCAAGAAACTAAAAATAATATTATTTTAACGGAGTTATTTAAGTAAAAACACCTAATAATAATAATAACTTAAATTTAATATACAGATAATGACTAAAATGAAGAGAATTATTGATTTTTTAAATATTTTAAATCTAAACGAAGACAAAAAATATATCATAAAGCCGAAAGTAATTTCTATTTTGAATAATAATACTGAATTATTGGAGCAAGAATTATTTGAACAACAGATATTAGGGCAAGAGATAAAAGAGCCTACAAACGATTCGAGAAAAACAAATGAGAATTATTCATTTGTTGCAATAAAGGGCATAAATTCAGACGGACATAATTACATTGCACAAAGTATTGAAAATGGCTGTAGATTAATTTTTTGTGAAAATATAAATGACGAAACCAAAAATCTAATAAATAATTCTGAAAATGTTGTTTGTATTCAAGTTGATAATTGTCGAAAATTATTATCTTATTTAGCAAACTATTTGTTTGATTTCCCCAGTGAAGATTTAGATGTTTTTGCTGTTACAGGTACTAATGGCAAAACAACCGTTACTTATATACTTAGATCACTCTTATATGCTTATTCAATAGACGAAATAGGTATAATAGGAACAACTGGTATATTTTATAATGGCAAATCAATAGAGGCAACCCACACCACACCAGAATCAATCGATTTGATAAAAATAATAGTACAAATGAAAAATGAAGGTGTGAAAAAAATTGTAATGGAAACTTCATCTCACGCTTTGGAGCAGTTCAGAGTAGCTAATATCAATTTTAGAGGTGCAATATTTACAAACTTGACTTTGGATCATTTGGATTATCACAAAACAATGGAGAATTATGCAAGTGCCAAAAAAATCCTATTTGATAACTTGTCAAAAGATGCTTTTGCAATTTTGAATGAAGATGATAAATATACCGGGATAATGCTTAAAGACTGCCAAGCGAAAGTGAGTTTGGTGAGTTTTGATGAATTAAATGATGCAATAGCTACAAAAGATAATAATGATAATAAAATTAATAGATTTAAGGTAGCAACAAAAAACATTTCAACTAATGGAATTTCATTTAGTTTAAATCAAATTAACAAGAATATTCAAACTCCTTTAGAAATTAATTCAAACCTAATCGGTAACTTTAATATACAGAATTTAGCTTTGTGTTTGGTATTAGTTAATTTATACGGAATAGATAATAATTTACTGATTCAAAAAGCAAAAAATATTGTTGCTGCGAAAGGAAGAATGGAGACATTTAAATTAGAATATTCTAATAAGGATAATTCTAACAATCCTAATTTTGATATTATTAATAATCAAATTTTGGCAGTTATAGATTATGCACATACCCCAGATTCACTCGAAAAAGCATTAATGACTCTACAAGAAGTAAAAAGTGAAAGTCAAAAGTTAATTTGTATATTTGGCTGTGGTGGGGATAGAGACAAAACCAAAAGACCAATTATGGGCGGCATTGCATATAATTTAGCAGATATTACAATTATAACAGATGATAATCCAAGAACTGAAGTGAGTATTGATATAATTAATGATATTAAAGCAGGGATTACAGAGGTTAATTTTAATTTAACAAATAATCAAAAACTATACACTATTCCTGATAGAAAAGAAGCAATCCAAACAGCAATCAAAATTGCAAAATCAAACGACATTATCTTAATTGCAGGGAAAGGACACGAGCAATATCAAATTATTGGTACAGAAAAAATATACTTTAGTGATGAAAATGTAATATCAAAATACTTAGTAAAATAATAATTAATAATTTTGAATTAAATATGCTGCTTCTAATGATAAAATGTCTTTCACAAATGGCAAAAATGAAATTGGTGTAGTTTTGATGGGAGGCAAACCAAATTTCATTCTAAAAACAGGTCTAATAAAATAATAATCAACATTTGCTAACTTATATCCGGCAGACTTGTATGCTTTTTCAAATTTTTTGGGAGTAAGTTTGATTTTTGTTAATCTTTTTACTTCTTCGATGTCAGCAGGTCTTCCAGATTTTATCATATTAAAGAATATAGGTTCTGGCAAACAATGTATGTATGGAACTTTACCCCAATTATTAGCCAAAGTATGCTGATGACCACCAAAAGGAGAATAGTATGGTGGAAAAGTAACAAATAAAAACCCACCTTTTTTTAACATTTTTTTGATATTATGCAATGCTAATTTAGTGTCTTCAAGATGCTCAATAACATCACGTAAGAGAATTAAATCAAATTTATTTTTCCACTCTTCTTTTATATTTTGGGTTAATATATTATGTTCAATAAATTGAATATTTATATTTCCCAATTTGGAAATTTTATCACCATATTCCAATCTATCAGTTACAATATCAGTACCCAAGCCCTCACTTGCACCAGCTTCGACGAATGCAGCCAATACGCCGCCTTCGGCAGAACCAACCTCAGCAACAGCATCACCTGCTTTGAATACATTTAAGTTTTTTAAATATGGCACTATTTCTAATTTGCCTAATTCATACATATATCTCCAATAATATTTATAATTATCTGGAATATCTGAGGAATTTTCAACTTTGGTAACTAATTCTAACATTGAATAATGTGGTTATGATATTGATAAAAGAATGGAATTGAGAATTTATCAAATATTATTTAATACCATTTATTTATACTAATATTTTTTATTTAATAAATTCAAATACACTAAACGTATTAATTAATAATTATTACAAATTACCTTGATTTAATAAACTAAATTACAGTGTAATTTGAAAAAAAAAGTATAAAGTTACATTTTTTTTAATAGTTTTTACAAATAATCGTTTTTAAATTCAAATTATACTTAAATTTGTAATTAAGTTTAATGTTCGTTCAAAGTTAGTTTAAAGTTAATATATATTTGTTTGATATTTATTTTTGACTTTTTATTTTAAATGTTAGAAATAATTTTAGAAATAATGATAAAAAATATTGATTATCATAAATAGATATTTAATTAGCAATTCTTTAAATTTTTACTCTTTTAATTAATTTTAGACATAAAATAATTAAATGTAAAATAATTTTTTTGAGGTTATAGTGAAAAACTTTATCATAAGTATTATATTTGTTACCATTGGTGCTTTGTTATTACAAGGTGCTGGTTGTCAGTCTTCTGAATTCTCAACTGCGAAAATGGCTCTTCAACAAAAAGACCTAAAAAAAGCTGAGGATTTTTTGGAAAAAGAACTTGCCAAAAACCCTAACAATGCTGAGGCATATTCTTTAATGTCAGACATCAAAACACAAAAAGGTGAATATGTTGATGCTGCAAAAGCTTTAGCAAAAGCAAATGAATTAGCAAGAGCCGGCAAAGATAAAAAAATGGTTGAGAAAATTGATTTTCAGATGATTAATGGCTGGCAATTAGCTTATGGTAATTCATTTACTTATTATAATAATTATAATTCTGAAAAAGATGCTACTAAAAAAAGAGCATTTCTTGATACTGCAATTAGTCTTTGTGATGTTGGTATGATATTAAGACCAGAAAATAATTTGTTCCCAAGTCAAAAAGCTTATTTTTTGGAATTAGCTGGCGATACTGCAGAAGCAATTAGATACTACCAAAAACACATAGATTTATTACAAAAAGATGTAGATTTTGCAAAGTCAAAAGGGCTAAAACTAAATTCTACTCGTGAAGATGCACTTAAAGCAATAAATGGTGAAATTGTAAAAACAAGAATTGATACTCTTGGTATGGATAAAGACAGAAAAGACACTGGTGAATATAGATATAATGACCAAATTAAAGTTGCAGATGGTAAAGAGGTATTTTTGAGCTCTGAACTTAAAAAAGACCAAAAAGAATTAAAGGGACTTGTTGTAAAAGGTTGGATATACAACCCAAATCCCGACCTTAGAATAGAAGAAAAATCAATGTTCAATTCTATTACATTAGAACCATACTTTTATTTATCTCAAATAAACTTCGAAAAAGCTGAATATACTGCCGCCATCGATTATCTGAAAATGGTAACAAGTATAGAACCTGATAATAAAGTTGCAAACTCATCAATCGTAAAATTATACGAATTATCTGGTAATACAAATGTTGCTTTTGAAGAATTGGAGCAGTTAATTGCTGAAAATCCTGATAAAAAAGAATATTATTTTCAATATGCTGAATTATTAACAAAAGTTAAAAAATATAATGAAGCAATCAAACAATTTGACAAAGCCATAAATATTGACCGAGAATATGATTGGGCATTATACGGATTAGGTGCCGTTTACAAAAACAAAGCATCTGAGATGCAACAAACACAACAAGCTAAAAAAGAAAAAAATTCTAAATTTCAAATTGACCCTAAAGAATATTTCCCTCAATTAACTAAATCTGCAGAGTATTTTGCAAGATCTCTTACTACTACTAAATTCAAAGATAATTTTGAAGTATTAGCCGAGTTAGCAAGTATTTATACTATTCTTGAAGAAGAAAGTAAATTAAATGCTGTTATTGCTAATTTGGAAAAAATAGAATATACTTTACCTAAAAATCAAAAAGAAACTTATTATCTTGAAATGGTAAAAATATTCAGTTTCAGAAAAGATGAAGCCAAAACTCAAAAATGGCAAACAAAATATGAAAAGCTGACTTCTAATTCATCTAAAGAATTAGACAATGAAGAATTAAATATAAAAAGTTTTGATTTAGATTATGAATTATTTGAAGAAATACAAAATGGAATGAGTTTAAAAGAAGTTAAATTATTGCTTAAAAGTAATGGGAAATTATTGATAACTTACGGCGAAGGTAAAGAATTAAATGAAACCTATGAATGGAAAAGCAATGATGGTTACAAAAGCATTGCTGTTAGTTTTCAAAATGAAAAAGTTATTTCTAAAACGCAAATAGGATTATAAATTTAATTTATATTTATTTCCATTTTAAATTGTAATTCAAATTACTATGTCAATATTCCATAAATCAAAGAAATTGTTGGTATTATCTTCACCAAGTGGTGGTGGCAAAACAACTCTTGCAAATCATCTAATGAAAACTTTTTCTAATCTTAAGTTTTCAGTTTCTTGTACAACAAGAGATAAAAGACCAAATGAAATAGAAGGAATTCACTATTATTTTATCAATAAAGAGAATTTTGAAGAGAAAATCAAGAACAATGAATTTGCTGAATATGAAGAAATATTCAACAACTATTATGGCACTTTAAAGTCGGAAATTCAAGATCATATTGATAATGATAATTGTGTGTTGTTTGATGTAGATGTCAAAGGTGCGATTTCTTTACAGAACACATACAAAGATAACGCATATTTGATTTTCATTACTCCTCCGAGCATAAACGAGCTAAAAAATAGGTTAGTAAGCAGAGGTACAGAAAATGAAGAGCAAATCGAGAAGAGAATGCAAAGAACAGAACAAGAATTACAATATCAGAAAAGTTTTGATTACGTATTGATTAATGATAAATTAGATGTTGCAATTGAAGAAATTGAGAAAGTAGTAAAAAAGGTTCTATGATTAGTTAATTAGTTGTTATTTGTAAGAAGTTAGTTTTTGAGTTTTTTGTCTAATTTATCAAAAAGTACTTTGAAGTCTTGCAAAACATCAGCTAAATTTAATTCTGATTGTTTTTTGATTTTGTGTCTCGAAGTCATCAAAATAAATAAATCATTATAAATAACATAATTGTCTTTATTTTTCAATAACTCAGCCAACCCCTCTCTCAAAAGTCTTTTTATTCTATTTCGGCAGGCAGCTTTTTTGTTGTTTTTTTTAGAAGAAATAGTACCATAATATAGATGAGTTGTTATATCTTCATTATTTAGATTAGTTAATGGGCTTTCTTCTTGAGGTTCTTGCTGAACAACTTGCTGAAGTTCTTGCTGAACAACACTCAGGTATTCAATTTGATTTTTTTTATATCTATTGGACAATTCAAAATTATAGATTTTACTTAACTTATCCATAGAAATATAAACTATTGATATATTATCACTATGTACTTTGGAGCCATTTTGATAAATCAAATTAACTAAATTAAATCCCTTTATAGTTGATAATTTAATCTTTTTGCTGTTTATATTTTGAATTACTCTAATCAATGAAATATCTTTGAGATTATATAAATAAAAAAGACTGACATTAATAGCCAGTCTAATTATATTTTGTTTTAATTAACTTTTGTATTGAATAATTACATTAACATAAAAGATTTTGATTGTAATTCTAAATTAAAATCAATAAATGTATTATATTAAAATAATATTAAACAAGTTAAGCATTTGAAAAAGTAAAAACTAAGTAAACAACTTTAAATTATTTTAAGAATTTACTTTTGAAAGTCATTACATATTCGAACTAACAGTCAATTTTTTTCTACCTTTAGCTCTTCTACGTGCTAATACTGCTCTTCCATTTTTAGAAGCCATTCGCAATTTAAAACCGTGTTTGTTTACTCTTTTTCTTCTACTTGGTTGATATGTTCTTTTCATTTCTACACCTTAAAAAATTGATTTTTTTTTATTACTTCAATTAGGACTACAAAGATAAGAAAAATTTGTTTAAAATTAAAAATATTTATGAATTTTCCACAAAATAATTATTCTATAACATCATTTTCTTTAATTGCGAAATGCCCAGAATCAATTTCATTAATTAATTCATTGGCTTTGTACATATCTTCTCTCAATACATATATTTTTACAATTGCTAAGTATCCGATAGTAAATTGTCTTGTCGAGTCAACCTGCGACAATATATTTGTTGGGATACCATTATTTTCTAAGTTTTGTTTTATAAACTCAGCGTTAATCTCTGTATTCGTCTCATAAATCAGCACCCAGTCTTTTTCTTCATTCATATTGATACTTGCTTTATTATATTTAAATTCATTATTCTAATTCCAACTCTTTGTCTTTGACCTGACTTATAACAAAACTATTGTTATTATCGTGAACAAATGCAATTAATCTTAAATGATTTGCTCTCCATTTTTTGTTAGATGGAATCTGATATTCAAATTCATAACTGAATTTATCATTCTTTTTGGGTTTGATGCCATTATTAACTTTTTCTCCCCAAGTTCCATTAACTACTGCTCTCAATATACCATAATGTACGTAATCCTTCAAATGGTCTTTTGGGGCAAATCTAAAGTCTTTTTGGTCAGAAACTATACTGTCTTCAACTACGTATAATGAAAAATAATCATTAGTTGCAACATCTTGGAAATAACTCAAATTGATTTTTGCATTAATTTTATTTGTTATTGGATTAACTGTACCTTTTTCAAATTCTATACTTAAAGGAGCTTCTTTTTCGTACAAAGGAGTGATAATAGAAGACCACTCTGTAAAAGATACGGCTCTTTGTCCACTTTGATTTACTATTCTATTTACTTCACCAATAGGATAAGAAGTAATTTTAAATTGTTCATTTATTCTTACTGCCTCAACAATTCTAAAATCTTCGGGATAATCTTTTGTCGGTACAGCAAATTGCCCAACGTGTACAGACATAAAAATCACTCTACCTTTTGGATATAATTTTTCTAATCTTTTGGCTTCTTCGGCTGCCGGTGGGCAAAATCCACAAGTATGCCCAGTGTATTCTGAAATTAATATATTTTGAGGAACTGTTACATTTTGGTTCGTATCTATAATTGTTATTCTTTCAAAATTTCCATCAACTATATCACAAGAATTCATTAAACTAAGCCCCAAAAGACTTATAAATAAAATAATCAAATTATTTAATCTAATATTTTTGTTTAATGTATATTTTCTTGTAATGTGTTTTTTCATAATTTTTGTACTTATTTATTCTTTTTTTAGAATTTAATTAGAAGTTAGTTATTTTCTTTTATTGTATAATTTTAACTGAATTGTGAAAAATTAGCTTTCTATCCTTAATCTTTATCTTTTAAAAGGAAATTTTGAACTAATGAAATAGACAATATTATAATAAATAGTGAATAAGCAATAACAGAAGCATAACCCATAGAGTTTACTTTTTCAAATGCATTATTAAAAATATGGTACACTAATGTTGTTGTCGAATTTAGTGGTCCGCCTTTGGTCATTATGTATATTTCGACAAATATCTGAAAGGATTTGATTGTATTGATTATAATCACAAAAGTAAAAGTTGGCTTTAATAATGGAATAGTTATTTTGATGAATTGTTTAAATTTACTCAAACCCATCAAATCTGCATATTCATAATAATCATTGCTAATGGTTTGCATACCAGCAATAAAAATCACCATATAATAACCAATTGAAATCCATATATCCATCGCCATAATAGACGGAAGGGCAGTATTTGGGTCAAGTAACCAACCATTCTCCGGAGACGTAAAACCAAGACTATTTGCCAAAAAACTTATATAGCCATTTTGTGAATATAAATTTGAAAATATAAGCGACAAAACAACAAGTGAAGTAATCGATGGCAAAAAGTAACTCGCTCTAAAAAATTCCTTAAACTTAGTCATTTTGTTATTTACCAGAGCAGCCAAACTTACTGATAGAATAGTGATTATTGGCACTGTAACTGACGTAAAAAGTAAAGTATTTTTGAGTGCAATCCAAAATATTTCATCATCACCTAATTTTAGATAATTATCAAACCCAACGAATGTGATTTCTCTATTTAAGGTATTATATTCATTAAAACTCAAATAAAATGAATAGATAATTGGATAAACCCAAAATATCAAAAATGTAAGTATCCAAGGGGATAACAAGGTAAAGTTAGTTATATTTTCTTTAAATTTTTGGCTCTGCATTAGTAGAATTTAGTATTGATTAGTTGTAATTGGTTAAAATTAGTTATAATTATTTTTGATTTCAGTTTGATTTCAGTATAAATTAATGTTTATGCAAATACAAATGATTTGCTTATTAAATTATTTGGTAAAGAATTTGTATTTTTTATTGATATTGTGGCTCTATCTCCTCGATTTATTTTTGCAACTCCGGCTGGCGTTCCAGTATAGATAATATCTCCGGTTTGTAATTCAAATATACTCGAAACGTATTCTACAAGACTTTCCATATTCATTACCATTTCGGAAGTGTTGCCTTTTTGTCTTATTTCATCATTAATTTTAAGTTCAAATTCGACGTTATTGATATTATGGTCAATATCGGATTTTTGATTATCATTTAAGTTTTCAGCAATTTCCCCATCTTTTACAACCAAGAAATCCGAAATTGGGGCAGAGTTTCTAAATCCTTTTGCAATTGCCCAAGGGTGCCCTTTCGCTTTTGCTTCGCTTTGTATATCTCTCAAAGTCAAGTCTAATCCTACTGCAACCCCAGAAATGTATTCCATCGCATTTTGACTTTTGATTTGATACCCACCTTTTGAGATTAAAATCACTATTTCTAATTCGTGGTGAATATTATTAGAAAATTCTGGTAATTCAACTTTTGACATATCGCCAATAGGAATAGCAGTCGCAGGTTTGATGAAAATAATAGGCTTCTCAGAAGTGTCGGCATTCATCTCTTTTGTATGCTCAGCGTAGTTCCTGCCTATACAATATATTGTTTTAACTTCAATTTCATTAGAATTTGTTTGAAATTTAATTTTTCTCTGCATATTACTTATTATTTGTATTAATATTTTTGTATTATTTTTAATGTACTTTATTTTACTTCATTTACTTTTTAAAAATTATAGTATCAATTATATTCTCATCTTTATCAATTACTTTAATTGTAATTTTGTCATTGGTTACATCAAAAAGAGCAAAATGGTATTTTTTTTCTGATTTGAGTGTATATTCTTTTGATTTTGGAGTATATAATGGAGAGCCACCACCACCAAAAACAAAATGTGAAATGCCATTTATCTTATTATGTTGGTAATAATGTGAGTGTCCTGTGAGTACCATATCAATTTTCGCTGGTTCGAGTACATTAGCTGTGAAGTTTTTCATATTTTTATTTTCACCGTGTGCACCGACACTATATGCGGGAATATGGAATGAAACTATTTTCCATTTTGCTTTTGATTTTTTTAGATCTTCGACAGCAAATTGATATTGTTCAGAGTTTTTAGATATAGTATTTTCGGTACTCAAATTCAAAAAATGTATATCTCCCCAATCATAAGAATAATATGGCTTATTGTCGTTTGAATGTTTATCTTTAGAATGTTTATCTTTTGGGTTTGAAATAATTACGGATTGTGTAAATGCTTTTGTATTTTGATTCCAACCTTCGTGATTACCTACTGCATTATAAAATGGGACATTGCAAATGAATTTTTCATTATTTTCGATAAAAAACTCATCTTCCCAATATTCATAGTCTTTTTTGTAAGCGAGGTCACCCAGATAAATTGCAAAATGTGGATTTTGTTTTGCCATTCCATTTGCAATTTTATTAAATATTTTTGCACCAGAGCGACTATCTCCCATTACAACAAATTTAAAGTTACCAATATCTTTTGAAGAAGTGATAAAAGTATAAGGCGAACAAATTTTCTCAGATAATTTGTCAGATATGTCATTAGTTGTTTCATTGGAAGTTTTATTAACTGTGGAATTATTGCATTTTATTTTATAATGAAACATAGTGTTAGGTTTTAGATTATTAAGTATAATTCTATGGACAAAAGTTTTATTCGCTTTTGAATTATCTAACTTAGAATTTTCGGTTTCAACATAAAATTCAGTTTTCGCCTCTAATGATTTTGAATTGCCTAATTCATTATATATCACCCAAATCGGATTTGTATCATCTGATTCGACCATAATTACAGCTAATTTATCGGTAACAGATTGTAAATATGGCAATCTAATTATTTTCGCATTAGAATTTGAGATATTAATTATTGACAATATAAGTGATATTAATATAATTATATTAAATTTTGTTTTAGTTTTAATCATTTTAAATTTGAATTAAATTATGTTCTTGAAATTGTAATTTTTGATAAAAATGTGGATTTATTTTCACATTTTATACATTTTCTAAATATTTTTTGAAAATTTCATTAAAATACTAAATATATTTAAGTATTTCTAATAAATATATTTTAATTTTACTACTATATTTAATAACTTGATAAAATGAAAGTATGAAAAAATAAATAAAGTTATTATTAAAGTTGTGATTCAAATTATTAATCAGAATATTAATATCGTTAATATCTTAGTTATTATTAAATAAAATTAATATTATTAGCTATATTTCGTTTTAACATTGATAATATAAATATATTATTAAGAAATTAATAAGCAAATATTTATGAATTAAATAAAAAAAGAATACAAAAATATAAACTAACAAAGAATTTAGGAAAAAAAATGTCAGTAAGGGTAAGATTTGCACCATCACCAACAGGATACTTACACGTAGGTGGTTTGAGAACAGCGTTATACAATTATCTATTTGCAAAACACAATAATGGCAAAATGATATTAAGAATTGAAGATACTGATAGAACAAGATTTGTTGAGAATGCACAAGAAAATTTAGTTAAATCTTTGCTTTGGGCTGGAATTGACTTTGATGAAAGTCCAGACAAAGGTGGAGAATTTGGTCCTTATGTTCAATCAGAAAGATTTGAAATGTACAAACAAAGTGCCCAGATCTTAGTTGATAATGGAAATGCTTATTATGCTTTTGATACTTCCGAAGAAATTGATGCAATGAGACAAAGACAGCAAGCAGCTGGAGTTGCTCCAAGATATGACAGAACTACAATGAAGTCTCAATATACTTTGGGTGATGAAGCTACAAAACAATTAATTGCTGATGGAAATGCTTATGTTATCAGACTTAAAGTACCTCAAGATGAAGTTATAAGATTTAAAGATATCATTAGAGGCGAAGTGGTAGTAAATGGCAAAGAAATAGATGACCAAATCTTAGTAAAATCAGACGGCTTTCCTACTTATCACTTAGCAAATGTTGTTGATGACCATCACATGCAAATTTCACACGTAATTAGAGGTGAGGAATGGCTTCCTTCTACTCCAAAACACGTTATATTATACAAAGCATTTGGGTGGGAACATCCGGAATTTGCTCATTTACCATTATTACTTAATGACAGTAAAATCAAATTAAGCAAAAGACACGGTGATGTTGCGGTAGAAGACTTTATTACCAAAGGTTTTTTTAAAGAAGCATTTGTAAACTTCATTGCTTTATTAGGTTGGAATCCAACTGGAGACCAAGAAATATTTTCTATTGATGAATTGATTAAGTCATTTAACTTGGAAAAAGTAAATAAAGCCGGTGCCGTATTTGACAGAAGAAAATTAGATTGGATGAACTCACAATATTTGAGAAGCAAACCTCTTAATGAATTAGCAAATAGAATTTTGCCACTTATTAAAGAAAAAGGTTACAATGTTGAAATTGAATATTTAGAGAAAGTAATCAACTTAGTCAAAGAAAGAATAACTTTCGCTGAAGAAGTGCCAGACTTTGCTTATTATATGTTTGAAGATATAAAAGAATATGAAGTTGATTATTTTAATAAATTTTGGAATGAAAACACAGAAAAGTTAATCAAAGGATTATTCGATAAATACGACAAACTTGATGTATTCGAACACGATGCACTTGAAGTAATTACAAAAGATTATATTGCCGAAACTAATACTAAATTCGGTCCATTGATGAATCCAGTAAGATTAATTGTTACAGGTAAGTCTGTCGGAGCTTCATTATTAGATACTATGGCTATTCTCGGCAAAGACAAAACTTTTGAGAGATTTAATTATTTTATTAGCAAATATTCTGGAGTTTATAGCTTATAATTTTCACTTATAATTTTCATTAAAAAGTTATAACTCTTTTTGGCTTTTTACAATTCAATTTTCTAATTTATATTTATTATGAAATTAAAATCATTTGTTTTTTCGTTTATATTCTTAACAATTTTATTATTAAACTCTTGTACTGCTCCTGTTGCAAAACAATGTTTGAGTCCACAGATTATTGACTTAAAGATTAAGTGGGGGGATTATATTATGAAAAAAGACATTCTTGTAGAGGGGTATATTTTACATTCTAATGGTAATTTATTCAAATTGAAAAATATACAAGATACCACTGGTGCAAAAATGGGTAATATAAACGATGATTATTATTGTGAAATACAAAAAAAAATAAGAAATGAATTTCTGAAAATTGATATCTTAAATGTAACTGCTGACACAATGAGATTTGTGGAATACAAATCAGAAAAATCTTTAACTACCCAAAGGGCTTTTTGGAACAGTAATTTTAAAACTGAAACAAATGAAGAGTTTTTTGATATATTTGACAAATTGACAGAATTAAAAAAGATATTAGAATAAAAGACTTTAGAATAAACTTTGAATGGAGTATCTAAAAATAAATGAAAATATTAATTGTTGATGATAATGTGGATTTCTGCTCCACAATTGCAGATATAGTAAATGAGTTTGGTTATAATTATGAATGTATTTATAATCCTACCGATGCTATGCGTTATTTGGATAAATATCATCAAGAAATTAGTATAATGCTTTTGGACATTGAGTTTGGAATTAGTATCAAACTCAACGGATTAGATGTTTTGGAATATGCTCACAAAAGATTCCCTTCGCTACCTGTTGTTATGATTTCTGGCAAAGGTTCTATCGAAACTGCTGTCAAAGCTACTAAATTGGGTGCAATTAATTTTATTGAAAAAAGTTTGGTTACAAAAGAAAAAATTAAAAGTATTCTTGAAAGTTCTGTTTATCAAAATGATAATAATATTAACAAAGATATACTTTCTTTTTTGAGACAAAACGGCATAATTGGGAAAAGTAAAGCAATCATTGAGTTGGGTGATAAAATTATAAAGTTTGGTAGAACTGATTTGAATATATTAATTACTGGGGAAACTGGTACCGGAAAAAAATTAGTCGCAAATGCTATACATAATATCAGCAAAAGAAGTAAAAATGAACTTATTACAGTTGATATTCCTAATATTCCACGGGAATTATTTCAAAGTGAATTATTCGGACACCTAAAAGGCTCGTTTTCAGGTGCCACAGAAACCAAAAAAGGACTATTCCAAAGGGCTGATAAAGGGACTTTATTTTTAGATGAAATTGGTGATTTGTCTCCTGATTTACAGGCAAATCTACTCTTGCCTATTGAATCTAAAATCGTAAGGAAAGTCGGCTCAGTTGAGGCAGAAAGCGTTGATATTAGAATAATTTCGGCTACTGACAAAAATCTTTTAGAAGGCATTAAAAATAATAATTTTAGAGAACAACTTTATCATAGATTAAGAGAATGTGAAATTATAGTACCGCCTCTTAATGAAAGAATTGAGGATTTGCAGGATATTTGTAACTATTATCTAAAATTACATAACGAGAAATATGCGGATTCTAAATCATTGGCACCGAGTTGTTATGATTATTTATCTGAGTTAGCCTGGAAAGGAAATATCAGAGAGTTGTCTGGTGTGCTAAGAGTTATATTGCAAACTAATACAAAAGATGTATTAGAAGTTATTGATTTTGATAAGTATTTACAAAATGGTAATCATTATAAAGCAATGGAAAAGAAAAAAGAGCTGGAAATAAATATGGATTCAACTCTAAAAGAAAGTCTTGCAAATACTGACAAAAAGAAAATTATCGCATCATTAGAAGTGAACAAAGGTAATGTAAGTAAAACTGCCGCACAGTTAGGAGTTAGTCGTGAAACTCTCCATAATAAAATTAGAAAATATGAATTAAATATTAAAAATTTTAGATTAAAAGATTAAAAACAATAGAATTGAATACGAGATTAAAAAATATACGATTAAATTTTAATTAGTTATAGTCCACTTTTGATTATATCGTGAAGTCTAATAATTCCGATGCACTCATTTCCAGAATTTACTACTGGTAACACATTTATTTGGCTATTTCTATTCTCCATAATCGAAAGTGCTTCACCTAATGTTATTTTTTCAAATATACTAATTGGATTTTTAGTCATAATATCATTAATATTTAAGTGCTTTACTTCATCGTTTTCATTCAAAGCACGCCTAATATCACCATCTGTAATAATTCCCAATAGTTTTTTGTTGTCTTTATTTTCTACCACACACAAACACCCAAGCGCTTTATCGGTCATTACAATTAAAGCTTCTTTAAATGTTGCATTAATATCTACAAATGGCAAATTATTTTCTTTGTGCATTACTTGTTTGACTGTCAGATTAGTAAATCTACCTAATTGACCCATGGGGTGATTGTAAGCAAAATCTTTAGAAGTTTTGTTCCTTATTTTTGCCATTGACAAAGCAAGTGCATCACAAATCACAAGTGTAATTGTTGTGCTGTTGGTTGGTGCCAAATTCATATAACAAGCTTCTTTTTCGATTTCAAACAAAATATATGAATCTGAATTTTCTGCCAAAAAAGAATTGTTATTACCAATTATTGAAATAATCTTATTTCTTTGGTGTAAAATTGTATATAAGTTGATTAATTCTTCAGTTGAGCCACTTTTCGATATAAATATAATCACATCATTAGGATTAACTAAGCCCAAATCCCCGTGAAGTGCTTCGATTGGGTGCAGAAACACGGAAGGTATGCCCAAACTATTAAATGTCGCTACTGCTTTTTGAGCTATATTTCCAGACTTTCCTATTCCAGTAAAAACTACTTTTTCTGCTTTCTCTAATATTGCTATAGATTTAAGGAAGTTATTATCTATATTTTTTATATTATTTAAAATTGTTTGGGCTTCTGACTTGTATATATCAGTTATAAAGTTAATTAAATCCATTAAAAGTATAATTTATTTTTAAAAATGTTTGATGTGTTTTGTTAAATTATTTTAAATAAAAAATAATTACCCAGGGGGCCAATCCAATACTCTGCCACCAATCAAATGACAATGAATATGAAATACAGTTTGTCCGCCATTTTCATTACAATTAAATACTACTCTGTAGCCATCTTCTGCGATACCTTTTTGAGAGGCAATTTTTTTGGCAACCAAAATTAATTTACCCATAATCAGAGCATCATTATCTTCCAAATTATTCAAAGTTCTAATTTCAATTTTCGGTATAATTATTATATGTATTGGGGCAACAGGGCTTATATCTTCGAAAGCTAATATTTCATCATCTTCATAAATTATTTTAGCTGGTATTTCTTTGTCTATAATTTTTTTGAAAATTGTACTCATTTTATTTATAAAATATAGTTACAAAAATAGTTAGATAAAAGTAAAAAGACTCTCGAATTAACGACAGCCCTTAAAATTTAGTTTAAATTTTGCTCTTATCACATTACACATATTAACAATATCTACAATTACTCTGACAATTTCTTTTCACTGTTTTTGTAAAACTCGACAAATCCACCTCGCAACTACCATTAAATGGGACTTATCTAATCTTCAAATCAGAGAATGTAACTCGCAAACGTTTCCACGTTACCTTTTTGCTTAACGAATGGGAGAATATTATTTTTTACATCTTCAGTAATATCAACATCATAACAAGTTATGGTAAATCTGTTTGTTTTTTTCTTAGTTCTAAACTCAACTAATACACTTCATCGTGAGTTCCAATATTGAATAAAATAATTAATATTTCATTGACTTCAGTATTAATTTCAAAAACAATTCTTAAGTCATATTCGACCTTGCAAGAATATAGATTTTGATATTTTCCATTTAATTTATGTGTCTTCAAAACATTATCAAAGGGATTAGACACTATTAGTTCCAAAACTTTAATGATTTTAGACTTTAAGTTTGGGTTACGTTTTATTACTTTTTTATAAGATTTAATAAATTTTGGAGTCCAAACAAGATTACTCATCTTCTAAATCCTTAATCAAATCTTGTAAATTACCCTTATTATAATTACCATTTTTATATTCGTTAAGTGACTCATCTAAGTCATTAAAAAAATCTTTATTTTTTCTTCCAATGAATCTAAGATTTAATGTATCATATAATTCGTATTTCTCATCTTCAGATAATTTTTCAATTTCATTTACTATTTCAATATAAGACATATTAACCTCAATTTTTTAATATTATTACCTAACGAACGGGAGAAAATATTATTTTTTTTGTATCTTCCTTTACTTAATCACCTATTCTGAATTTTTCTTTCATATTCTCCACCCTTAATCATCTACAAAAATTATTTGCCGTTCTCTTGGTCAAATTCCTTTTTGGTTTTGATTGTGAATTTCTCGTTTGATATATCCCACATCGCTACCCAATTCTCAGAAATTAAATAATGTTGCAACCAACCAGCCGTCTTTCCAAAAAGCAATAAACTTGCAATATCAGTAACCGTAAAGTAGTCTCCTGTTGATTTTAGATGAGTATGGTAAGTTATTCCTCTGTTTTTGTCATTTCCATAATCTACAGCCAAAATATCGGTGTGCAATCTTTTTTTGGAGCTTATATTATTATTTTTATCAAATATTATCTCATAATCATTGCCCAAAGTTACTATATTAGGGATTTTGGGAACTGTAATTAGATAAACCTTTTTTTCACCATTATAAACAAATGGAATTACATTAATATTTGTGTTGTCATAGTTTTTGAAAATTGTGTCTTTTGGCATCAAGTCCAGAGTCTTTTTTCTCATTATAAATAAATCATTCTCAAAATCAGTCATATCTCTTACTATGCTTTCTTTTTTGACATTGTCTTTGTTTACAGTTTCTTTATTTATATTTTCTTTATTTGTATTTTTTTTACTTGCTTCAATTTCTTGGCTTTCATTCTGAAAACGTATAGTATGAATTATTTTTGGCGAATTATCATTATTATAGAATACATTAATAAATTGATTTTTGTCTTTTGAATAATAAGAAAAATACCCCCCAACTTTACTTTTATCGCCTTTATAATTTTCTTGAAATATTTCCGAGCCATACCAAGATGAAATCTCAGTATTAAACAACATTTTTCCTTCTTCTATAATTTTATCATTAGTTTCAATGGCAGTTTTTTTGTCCAGAGAATACATATTATTATTAAAAAATGGGATTAAAGTAAGTATAATTATCAATGTAGTTTTTTTGATTTTATTCAAATTAAAATTAGTTATCATTTTATTTCCTTAATATTTAGTTAATTAATTATCAAATTGCAAAATACTTAAATTTATAAGACAAATTATCTTCTAATAAATTTGAATTATATAATATTTTATTCTAATTTTAACAATAAATTACCTCAATACAAATGTTTAGTTACATTAAATACATTAACTTAGTATTATTGTAATTAATTATTCGTAATTTTGTGCTCTAAATATACTTAAATTTTATAATTGATATGCGTTTATTAAATAAAGAAAAACTTACTAAAATAGAATCAGTTGCTGTAATTACAATGGGTTGTGCCAAAAACCTTGTAGATTCAGAAAGATTTTCGGGATTATTGAAGGCAAATGGCTTCAATATGATTGATAATCCTGCAAATGCAGATGCACTTATTATTAATACTTGTGGGTTCATCAAAGCAGCAAAAGAAGAAAATATCCAAGTAATTATGGAGGCTGCTGACCTTAGAAGAAGAAGAAAATACAAAAAATTAATAGTTACCGGATGCTTAGCAGAAAGGTATAACACAGAATTAAGAACCCAAATCAAAAATGTAGACTACTTTTTAGGTGTTAATTCTGACGAAAAAATCCTTAAAATCCTTAAAAATGATGAAAAGTACGAATTGATTGGTGATAGAATGATGTTTACACCAAAACATTATGCTTATCTAAAAATCTCTGAAGGCTGCAATCAAAAATGTACTTTTTGTGCAATTCCATTAATGAGAGGAAAACACCTTTCGGAGCCAGTCGAAAAATTATTAAAAGAAGCTCAAAGATTAGCAGAAAATGGAACAAAAGAATTAGTATTAATCGCTCAAGATTCTACTTATTACGGTAAAGATTTATATGGCAAAAGAATATTACAATCACTTTTGGAACAATTAAGCGATATCAAAGGAATTGAATGGATAAGATTAATGTATGCTTACCCACGTTCTTTCCCGCTTGAGGTATTAGAGACGATGGCTGAAAGGTCAAATATTTGCAACTATATTGATATTCCGTTGCAACACGCTTCAAATAAAGTGCTTAAATCAATGAGAAGAGGTGTTACAAGAGATGACACTGAAGAATTAATTTCAAATATTAGAACTGCGATGCCAAATGTTGCTATTAGGTCAACATTTATTGTAGGATATCCAAATGAAACCGAAGAAGATGTTGATGAACTTTGTGATTTCTTGATTAAAAATGAATTAGATAGAGTTGGGGTATTTACTTATTCTCACGAAGAAGGTACTGGAGCATATAATTTGGGTGATCCAATTCCTCAAAGTGTAAAAGATGCTCGTAGAGAAAAAGTAATGCTTACACAACAAAAAATATCTCTAAAAAAGAATAAAGAAAAAATTGGTAATACATATAAAGTAATAATTGAAGAAAATCATAATGGTAAATACGTTGGTAGAACCGAATTTGATGCACCTGATGTAGATAATACAGTTACTTTCAACACAGATGAAAAATTAGACTTGGGAACATTTGTAAATGTAAAAATTACTGGAGCCGAAGAATATGAAATATTTGGCGAATTAGTTTAAATCCAATTTAGACAAACTTATAAAAAAAAGGGAATAATTTTAAAAAATTATTCTCTTTTTTTACATTTATTTTGTGTTGCTAATCTTATTTTGCGATAATAACAATCTCTGTTCTTCGGTTCAATTTCCTACCAAATTCTGTCAGATTTGAAGCTATTGGTCTTCTTTTGCCAAAACCTTGCGTTTTGATCCTATTTTCTTTTAGTCCATTATTAACTAAGTATTTTTTTACACTTTCTGCCCTTTGCAATGATAATCTATCATTTACGGCATCCGAACCAATTCCGTCAGTATGCCCTTCTATCATAACAACAACATTAGTTCTGTTAGTCATAAATTCAGTCAAAACTTCAAGTTCTTGTACTTTTTGTGGTAATTCTGCTTTTCCAGTAGGATATAGCATATTTTCGATTATTAATTTACGACCTAATTCTACTATCGGAATAGTCTTTTTAGTAAGTATTTGTTTTATTTCGTTAATTATAGTAATATCAATAGAATCAGGAATCGCTGGTTTATCAGTTCTATATTTTAAGGCATATAAATTAGTTAGTTGGGCCGAAAGGTTATTCATAATAATCGATATTGGATAATCCATATCATAAACATATCCACGTGTTTTAGAAGCTATATTCTCATAATCTTTTAATTTGTCAGGTACAATTCCAAAAACTCTCATTTCATTATCATTCAAATACTTAATAATTGTTTCTGTATTATACTTTGTCGAACCAGCACCAGTTTCACCAGCCTGATGATACGGAGCGTCCGTTACTAATACAACAACTTTATTCGCTGAAGGTCTATATTTTATTTGTTTTGTAGAAGTTACTAAAGCTTCAAGTGCATTTTCTTTAATATCACCGCCACCAAAAGCTCTTACACTATTTAACCAACCCAAAAACTCTGTAACATCACTTGACGGTTGATAAACTCTATCAATCCCATCAGAAAATAAAATTAATGAAAAGGTATAGTCAATGCCGTTATTTTTTAGGTAAGTTGACAAATTATAGATTTTGCCTTTAATTGCATCAATGTAAGGTTGCATTGAGCCAGTTATATCAATAGCAAAACAAAAATCAATTGGTACTCTTTCTTTTGAAGATAATCTTTCAATAGAAATCACCTTTCTTTCAAGTCCGTTTTCTAATACAAATAATTTGTCAGCATAAAGAGTATCGAGTGGCTCTCCGGCTGTATTAAATGCTTCTACTATTATTTTTATAACTGGGTAATTTGAAATATCAACATTTCTTAATGTTAATTTAATTTCTTTAAGTTTTGATTCAACTTTGGCTTGTTCTAATAGATTTCTTCTAGCCCTTGCAGAATCTTCTGGTGTATCTACTTTATTATTATCAGATAATGCAATATTATATGAAAATAGTATTAGTATTAAAATGATTATTTGTTTAAATGAATTCAATTTTTTTCTTTTCAATTTTTGTCAAACATAAAAAAACCCTCATAAGAGGGTTCGTAATATTTATAAGAATTTAAATGCTTCCCCAATCATTTATTTCTTTTATAATATTTCATAATATTAAATATTATAAAGTAATTCTAAATACTGGTGAAATCATAAAGAAACTACCTAATTCATAAGGTCTTCTGCCTCTCAATGGAGTTGTATATTTTGCTTCTAATAAGAACCAATTGCCTAATAATGGAATAAATCCTTTGGCTAATAAGTGTTGATTAGAGTATTGCAAAGATGCACCAAATGGATAAACAGATTGATTACGATAATCTATTTTGGCATAAATCCAATCTCCGAACTCAGAATTTTTAAAAGTACTTAAACCTCTCACGCCTTGATTAGTCAAAAAATCTTGTTGTAGTGACTCACTTCTATACCATGCATATTGTCTTACATCTGCATAACTCACACCAAAGTCAAATCTAAAGAAATTTTCTGGATTACCTTCGTCCAACCACCAGTTGTAAAACATAGTGAATTGTCCAGTGGCTCTCAATAAATATGATGTAGAGCTTATATCATTGCTTGTTCTACCGTCGTTAGGATCATTTCTATCTAACCAATCTACGCCAGTAACACCTCTATTTGTATTTTCAGATGAACCAAAAGTTGCTCTGTCAAAATTTTGTTCTGTTAAATCATTCAAAGGAAGTTCTGCATTTAAACTAATACCTGCTTCAGGCATAAATGGCATGTTAATTTCAACACCAGCTTTAAGTCTTCCACCAGGGTTAGTATTTAATGTTCTTTCTGGTAACCAGCCAAATAATCCACCATCATTAGACAAACCAGAATTGATTTTGTAAACACCACCAAGATAAAGATTTACTAAATAAGGTATTGATGTTCTAGTTTTAGTATCGTTATTGATATATAATGGTCTTCTCAAAAACAACTTGCTTTCGCCCGCTGTGTAATATTGATAACCAACTTCATCATTACCTACTCTATTTGTTAACCAAAATCCAGTTTCACCGATTTTTACATTTTGTTCGAATAATGAAATCACAAAAGCTTGATTTTTGTCAGTTGGTTTCATAT